>Ga0105048_10000619_pt1 | contig 55356 bp, 49 predicted proteins | sample MAT05_FD_78382 | JGI IMG/M metagenome (GOLD analysis project Ga0105048, IMG submission 78382) | Freshwater microbial communities from Lake Fryxell liftoff mats and glacier meltwater in Antarctica - MAT-05 | ecosystem: Environmental > Aquatic > Freshwater > Ice > Liftoff microbial mat | place... | reverse complement strand
TTTCTTTTCTTGTTTTATTGGTGATGCTTCCCCGATGTGGCAGATCCCATCTCGATAAATTGGCTGTGGGATAATCTTTAATGTGTTCAATATTCCTCCCTCTTTCCAGCACCAATGTTTTCAATCCTTTTTCACACAATTCTTTGGCGGCCCATCCTCCGCTGATACCGCTGCCGATTACTATGGCATCGTACGTGTTTTCGGCTTTTCCTTTGGCGTTGATATTTGCTTGTGTACTGTCCGGCATCAGTAATAATTTTTTCTTTTTTTGAAGAATTGATTATCCAGCCCAAATTTTACCGGGCCGGTAAAAAAGAATACCAGTGCCAGTAACGCAAAAATGAACGGGTGCTGGTCTTCATACCAAAACTTTCCATTGCCCACTTTAAAACAAATGAAGATCATATCTATGAACATAAACAATGCCGCAATTCTTGTAAACAACCCTACTGTTAAACAAATACCAGTCAATAGTTCAACCCCCTTACCAAGGTACACCATCAACAGCGGGGAGGGGATGATTTTAATTACTTCCCATTCTTTATATCCTTTCATTACATCCGGTTTAAATACTTCCAGGCCGTGATAAGTCATCAGCAGTTCCGTAATGATGCGTAAGAGCACCAATCCATTGGTTTGCCAAAGTGGTGCTGCAGAAAAAATTTTGTACATGTTAATTATTTAAGGCTGGGTGGGTGACGCACCCGGTGCAAAATTTTATTTTAACGCTTCATCTTTTTCTTTCTCCAAAAAGTGTGCATTGGCATCAATGCCTTCTGTTTTCCATTCCATCAAAGCCTCATCCGGAACTACCTGCAACGGAACAATACTTGATTGCGACGGTTCATTGTAGGGGACATTGCTGCTACTGTTGGACACCGATATCACACTCCATCTTGGTTTGTCTGAGAGGTTTGCTTCGGAACGGTGCAAGGTATTGGGATGAAAGAACAATGCATCTCCGGCATTGATCTCTACATATACCAACGGCATTGTTTTTAATGCAAGATCAACATAGTGTTGTGATGCGCCCACTTGTTCCCCTGCAAAGCCGTGTTCGATTCTTCCCATTTTATGACTGCCCCGGATTACCTGCAGGCAACCGTTTTGTTTATTGGCACCTGTGATGGCTGCCATAATGCTGATCATTTGACCGGGTAATAAAAACTCATTTTTATACCAGTAACCATAATCCTGGTGCCATTCCCATGCGCCGCCCACCCTTGGTTCCTTTTGCATCAGCTTGCTGTGAAAATGGCAAACCGGAGCTTCGCCGTCTAACAGCAAGTTTGCATTGTCGACCATTCGTTTACTCTTCGTCAATAAACCATACGCATCGTTGCCGGGTGTGTACCACAAAGTGAGTTTTGTTTTTTTGCCCGACTGGTCATTCAGATCAAAAGCATGTTTTTGCAATGTATCGTCGCCGGTGGCGATGCTGTAAAGTTTATCCACTTCGGGTTGTGACAAAAAATTTTTCGCAATCAAATATCCGTCTTTATGATAGGCCTCTATTTGTTGCGGTGTTAATTGAAACTGTAGCATAAAAAAATATTTGCCCAAATTCCAAAATGGTTTACAACCACTTTTCGATTTGGAATGATTTAAAACTTATTTACCAAAAGATCTCTTTATTGCACCCCTTTAGGGGATGGGGGTTCAAACCATTGGCCAGGGAAACTGGCTTTTTAGTTTTATTTTCATCCCGGTATCAGATGATGTTCTTGCGGCTTCCATAATTTCCAGTACATGCAGTGCATGCTCCACATTAATTCTTGGTTCAATATTTTTTACTATACTTTCTCCCACCACTCTTGCGCCTTCCTGCCATTCGTACCCACCCCTATCGGTGCTAACTAATTTTGCCGGTTCATCCCATGAGGTATCCAGCATCACACCATTTGTTTCCCAATCGTACCCTATCAAACGCATGTTGCCATTGTCGCCATAAATTTGAATGGAGTGTAAGGATTGGTTTCCTGCTTCATGGCCATGCGGATCAAAATAATTAAAGCCACACATTACATGGCTAATTACATTCTTATCATGCTCCAGCAAAATATGTGCATTGTCTTCTGCTTCCACTTTTATTTTTCCTTTATCATCTATTGTACGTTCGGGGTTTACAATACTTGTCATTGCCATTACAGACTTTGCCGGGCCAAGCAATCCCGTTAGGGTAGCCATATTGTAAACACCCAGGTCGGGCATACTGCCGCCACCTTTTTCATAAAAAAATGCAGCCCAGTTGGGGCCGGTATGGCCATACTGGCCATGGGCAGCCGACACCCTTCCGAGTTTTCCTTCCTGGATGGTTTTGCTCATAAACGCAAACTGCGGACTGTTTACCACCGCTGGTGCACCCCATATTCTGAGGCCTTTGCTTTTTGCCAGGTCGAGTAATGCCTTGCCTTCTGCATACGTATTGGCCATTGGCTTTTCACTCCATACGTGTTTACCGGCATTCAATGCTTTTTTATTCAGATCGCCATGCGCCTGCATATCGGTGAGTGTTACCATCATATCAAATGGAACACCTGCCAGCAGCGCATCAATACCGGGATATGTTTTTACATCCAGTTTATATTCTTTTGCCTGGGCTAAAGCCCGCTCGTATTTAATATCGCAGAGGCTTACAATTTCTAAAAGCGGAGAACTATTTAATTGTGGAATGTACCGGTTGCTCACACTGCCACAACCGATAACAGCTACCCTTAATTTCTTTTCCGCTCGCTTTGCCCATCCTTCCAGTGACGTCACTAACAGCGCCGCACTTGCCAGTGCTGATTTTTTTAAGAAATTGTGTCTTGAAATATTATTCATAGTAAATAATTTTTAGGTCTCATCACCTTGCTTCCTCATCAACATTGTCGAGGCGGTAGTATATCTCTTATTTAACCTTTTTATTGTCCAATTCTTATGCTGTTCATTAATCGTGAGAAAAGCACACACCGGCTATTCAACTATTTCCTGAACTTTTAGAGTTGCTTTTTAACTTTTTTAGAGGAGGGGAGTTCTAAACCCCAGCTTCTTCAATCCATTTTGCACATCCGGTATTTTCATAAATAACTTCCACAGCAAACCTGATCTGTAATTTTCGATCATAGTAACAATTGGTCCCTGGTCAATTGCCAAATGACTTTTTGCATACCAATTGTGATGGATGCTAAAGCCATCAACAAAACCATACTTACTCCAGATCTTATTACCCATTTCATAATAGAAATACCGCAGCGCTGCCATGCTTTCTTTGGGCGTGTAGGGCATGGAGGAAATTGCAGCAGTAGGCTGTATCACTCCCCTATCGTTTTCCGGACTGTGCGCCACATAGCCTTTATAGCTATCACCGGCTGTTAAACCCCAGCATTTTTCGCTGTATCCTTTATACTTTTTTGGATTCTCGATGCAATAAGCCCTGTTGATAAGGGTATGGTTTTTTCCCTGCAAAAAATAATCGTTGCCGAGGGAGTCTGTTAAGCCATTTGGATTGATGCCCTGGAAAGTATATTGATCAAAAAATAGAGGCCCTCCTTTATCCTTGTCGTAGTTACCTAACGGCAACACATAGCCGTAATATTCTTTACCATTTTTAAATCCGGCGCTTCCGGTCCAGGTGCCGTTGTAAACATCTGCAGATATGGAATGATACAGTGAAGCAGCCGACATGATATAGGTGATCAAACACTCATTGTAACCCCATACCGGGAAGTTCATATCAAAACCATTGTTGGGACTCCAGTGCCAGAATAATTTATTTTGCCCGTTGGTATGCCAGTTCCAGTTGGCCGCACCCCACATCTGGTTGATGCGTTTCCGTAAATACACTTCTCTCGGGGTATCGCCTGAAAAATATTCTCTTGCACAAAGAAAGCCCATCAGCAAATAAGAAGTCTCTACAATATCGGCTGCATCATCCAGCCGGTCGAATTTAATGGTCTTCCCGGTTCGTCCATTCATGAAATGCGGATAGATGCCATGGTAACAATCTGCATTAATCAGGAAGTCTGCGATCTTAATCAATCTTCTTATTGCCGTATCCCTGCCGATCCATCCTCTTTCCACGGCCACAACGGTACTCATGATTCCGAAGCCTGTGCCACCAATAGCGCCAGCATCCGGGCCAAATTGCGTACGACTGAAGTTAGGTTCATCCCAGGCTTCATTGATATAATCCCAGTAATGTTCTGCCAGCACGGTATTGCTCCTTTCCAACGCAAGGCCGCTGTAAGGATGGGCGCCATGCCAGAAAAAACGGAAGGTTTGTTTTTGTACAACTTCCAGCAACTGGTCGTCGCTTAGATTTTTTATGATACCAACAGCCGCAATACTGTCGGGGCCATCACCATATTTACCTTTGTTGAGTGATTTGCTTTGTGCTGACAATATATTTGCAGTAAGCAGGAATAAAATTGCTGTCATTAATTTTTTTATCATTGAATTGTTTTTATTTTTTTGTTTAGCCGACAGGGAGCCTTGATGAAACTTCATTGGCGACGCTCCGTTCAACATTTTAATAACTACTGAGCTTCACTTACATTATACCCTGCCTGCCACATCCTCCTTCGCCGTTCGCATCCAACCTGCATTTCAATTTTAAAAACTACATTTAATTCGCTCGATCTAAAGCCCCTCCTTTAGAAGGGTTTGGGGGAGGCCGTCCACCTGTTCAAAAAATTATGTGGCAATTCAATTACCACTTTGTAAAAATCAGACGGCATCCCACTAATGTCAATTGAAGCTTTGCCATTTTCAACCGGCACCGTCCTTATCAACTTATATTCATCCCGGCCCCCTGCTTTAAAATTGTTAGTTGTGGTGATCCATATTTTTGCCACACCAGTTTTATCCACCACTTCCCATGAAACCTGTAATTGCTTATTCTCTAAAAGTGTTCCAGCATTTACAGCAGATAGTTTACCCGTTAGCGCCACGCCATCTATTTCCATCAATTTTTCTTTTGGAATTTTTATATTCAGAAACGCAGCAAGGGTTGGCATGATATCAACAATGGCCGGCTGCTGTTTTAAAAAATGATCGTTCAATCCTTTTGCATTCGTAGCGATCCAGGTGGTTCTTTCCCTTTCACTTTGCCCGCCGTGATGATAGCCGTTCTCTTCCCTGCCATGATCCGTTGTGATATAGATGACCCATTCTTCATTAAAATTTTTCTGGCGGTACTCAATGGCTTCCCATAATCTCTTAAGCTGGCTGTCGAGTTGTATTACTGCATCCGTAAGTTGTTTGCTGTTGCCATGCCGGTGCCCCATTTCGTCTGTATATTCCAGGTATACCCATGAAAGATCGGGTGCATCTTTTTTTATGGATGCTGCAGCCCTGTTGGCAACTGAATCGTCTATTACATTATAAAAGTCACCATTTACGTCATGGGGATAATTAACAGTGTCAAGTTCCATTCCATCGAAATAATAGTCCGGCTGCAGGTTGCCTGCTGCTTTTGCTTCACTGCCAATCAGCTTTGTCCGGTTATCGAGCCAGGTAGAAAAAATGGCTGTTTTCTTTTTTGGATACTGTGTTTTAAGTAACCGAAAAATATTCCAGTAGTTGTAATTGATCCCGGCAATTCCATCGTCATAATTACCCCATACATTGTGCTTGTTGGCCCATGTACCAGTCAGTAAACTATTATATCCTACAGCAGAAATAGTCGGCGTTTCTGCATAAGCGCCTTTTTCTCCGCCCACATAAGCCCTTGTATAACCTCCCGGTTTTGAAATTGCTTTTAAGGCAGGCATTGGCAGGCTTTCAACCAGGTCTGCAGGTATCCCGTCGGCAATTACAAAAACAGCTTTGTGTACTTTTTGAGCCTCCACACTGTTTACAATGAACAGGCATGCAAGCATCAATAAAAGTGTAATCAACCGCATCATTAATTTATTTCTTGCTTTCTAAAGTCAATTTTTTTAAGCCCTCTTTTATCTCCGGCGATCTCATAAATAATTTCCATATCAACCCTGTTCTGTAATTTTCAATCATCACTGTCATAGGTGCCTGGTTGAGCCCCATATAGATTTCAGAGCACCAGTTGTTGGTAAGATCAAAGGCATCTTTAAATCCAAATTCGCCCCACAAAAATTTACCATAGTTAAAATAATAATTCTTTAGTGCCTGCATTGATTCTTTGGGCGTATAAGGAAACGAGCTGATGGCACCAGTTGGCGCTATCTTTCCATGATCCTGCCAGGGCACCGGCTCGTCGGCAGCATAATTAAATGGGCCATCGCTTGCCGTTAGTCCCCAGGCACTATCGCCATATCCTTTAAAGTGTTTGGGATTTGCTACACAATACCGGTAGTTGATTTTTGCAATATGTTGGTTGTTGGTAAAATAGTTGGTAAACCGGTCGGTGATGAAATGGGGGTCGTACCCCATGTAAGAATAATGCGTAAAAAATAACGGCCCCCCGTTGGATACACCAACATCCAGTTGAATACCATAATAAGTTTTGCCATTGCTGTACATGCAGCCATCTTTTGTTTGTCCCCATGCAGAGCGGTATTGTTGCCCGGTACTGTCCTGGTTGGCCCAGCCACTATAATACATACTGGCAGGCACCGCATGTGTTGGCGATGCAATGGCCAGCAAATAAGTGATCATGGTTTCGTTCCACCCAACCAGGTTATGATTGATGACCCATGCCTGGTCGGGCGACCAGTGCCAGTATAAGAATTTACTGTTGGGATATTGCCTGAACCAATCCCATTCTGCTTTTTGCCAGATGGTATTTATTTTATCCCGGATCAGTTTTTCATCCAGGTTATTTGCGTTAAAATATTGCCTTGCAGCCAGCAGGCCCTGCAGTAAGAAAGAAGTCTCCACCAGGTCGGCCCCATTATCCCTGCTGCCAAAAAAAGGCACTGCTTTCCCGGTTGGCCCATCAATAAAGTGGGGATATACCCCGTGGAATGTTTCTGCCCGTTCCAAGAAGTTTACAATCTTTACAAATCTTTTCGCTGCTTCATTTCGTGTTATAAATTTTCTTTCGGTGCCGGCAATCAGTGCCATCATGCCAAAACCGGCTGCACCAGTGGCGATCATGTTATGCCTGCCGGAAATATTTTCCCTGGCCAATCCGCTGTTTGTTTCTGCCGCTTCCCAATAATACCGGAAAGCAGCTTCCTGCACCATCGTAAGCAATTCCCCGTCGGTCATTTTTTTTGTTGCGGCTGTAACAGGAGGCGACAGTTTGGTTTCTTTGTAGCTATTGTTCAGGTATGAAATTTTATAAAAATATTTTTTGCCGGTTTCACCTGTATAATCTGCATAACGGTCAATGTAAGGCTGTTGTATTCCTACCGCTTTATAATCTTTGCCATTTTCAGACCGGTATATTTTTACCAGGTGAACATTTTTATCAGCCCCTTTCTTCCAGGTAACGTCAACGTGCTTTGCATAGCCTGTTGCAGAGCTGATGACGGGCACTGGGGATACTGATTCGGCGGCATCAGCAGATAAAAATTCTATATCATCAATATAAATTTGCTGCTCTTTACTGTTAATATCTGCCTGTTGTGAAAAAATAACAGCAACTATATTTGCTGGTTTACCCATATCAAATTGTTGAATGGCGGCAGTGGGTATAATTACCCGTTGCCATTTACCTGTGCTGGTTGTAGTTACCGGAAAAGAATTGGTAAGGCTGCTGTCGGCCCTCATTAGTTGCACAACAGGAAACTCATTTTCATTGATGCCCTGTGTTGTATTGAGCACCCAGAATGATAACCATGATGCCGCTTTAAAATGATCCATCCCTCTTTTGTCTTGCCGGTAAATTACGGCCTGCCATTTACCTCCTGCGGCATTCATATATTGCAGTTGCAAGGCATTTCCGGGAGTATGAAAGATCGCTTCGCTTACAGGAAGTTGATGGTTGATATTTTTTATGGATGAATTACCCCAGTGGTGCGTACGGCTAAAGAAGTAGTTGCCGGGCATGCCGCTGTTGGTAAAGAAAGTATAATTGTATTGGTACTCCTGCGCAACACCTGCCACGGAAAGTAATAAATAAGATACAAGCAAAACGTTCCTTAACATACCCACTTTTAAACGGTTTGTTATTAATTTTTGATGGCGGGGCTTTCAAATCCCAGTTTCTTTAATCCCTTTTGTATTTCCGGGCAACTCATAAATAAATTCCACAACAAACCACTACGGTAGTTTTCAATCATCACAATGATAGGGCCCTGGTCTATTGCCAAATGGCTTTTTGCATACCAGTCTTTACTTTCGTTAAACGCATCTATAAAGCCATATTCACTCCATGTCTTGTGTCCTAAATCATAATAAAAATGTTTCAATGCTTTCATGCTGTATTCTGGTGTGTATGGAAAAGCACTTAGTGCGGCAGTGGGTGTAATGGTACCTAAATCTTCTGTAGGTGAATGTGCTGCATAGCCGTTATAGGTATCGCTGGCAGTAAGCCCCCAGCAGTTTTCTCCATACCCTTTATATGCTTTGGGATTATCGATACAGTAAGCCCTGTTAATTAACGTGTGATTTTTATTTTGCTCCCAATAGTTGGCATATTGATCTTTTAACCCAGTTGGATTTAATCCTAAAAAAGAGTATTGGGAAAAAAATAAGGGCCCCCCATAGTCGAAACCTAACGGCAGGGTATAGCCGTAAAACTGTTTGCCATTTTTAAAAAAGTTACTCTGTGCCCAGCCGCCGTGATACACCGCACTGCTTACCGGGTACCGTTCGCCACTTGCAGCCAGCACATACATGATCAAACATTCATTAAAACCCCGTACCGGAAAATTCATAGCCCAGCCGTTATTGGGGCTCCAGTGCCAGTACAACACTTCTTCGCCGCCTTTGGTAAACCAGTTCCATTCAATATCATTCCACAGCCACCCAATCCGGTTGCGCAATTCCCGCTCTGTTTTGTTATCCCCATTAAAATATTGCCTTGCACAAAGCAGGCCCTGGAACAGGTAGGAGGTTTCTACCAAATCAGCCCCATCGTCTTTGCGGCTGAACGGAATTGTTTTGCCGGAAGCACCATTTAGCCAATGGGGAAATACGCCATGGTAAGCATCTGATTTCGACAGAAATTTTATCATCTTTAATAAAAACCTGGCAGCGGTATCCCTGCCGATCCATTTCCTTTCTGTTGCAACAATCACACCCATCACCCCAAAACCGGTGCCGCCTGTTGTTACCACTTCATTGCCGTATTCATACGCGGTATTAATTCGTTCCCTTGATAAGCCACTCACCGGGTGTGCAAAATCCCAGAAGTACCTAAAGGTTTGCTTTTGAACCAGGTCTAGCAACGCAGAATCTGACAGTTCTTGTTTTGCAGCAACGGAATTTTGTTTTGCTGTTACAGGATTTTGAGCAAAAGAATAAACGCTGGCAGTAAAAAAATAAACAACCAGCAGTAAAGATTTAATGTGATACTGAAATTGTTTTTGCATCTCTTTGGTATTTTATTTTTTTAATTCGAGCGTCGCAAGCACCGGAAAATGATCAGAGGGATACTTCATATCATAAGAATCTGTGATGGTCGAAAATTTTTTCACTTCCCATTTTGCGTCGTTGGAGATAAAAATATAATCGATACAGCCTTCCGGCTTTTTTGTAAATTCAAATCCATTCCAGGTATCGGCGGGGCCATAAGGCGGTTCTTTACTAACCGTTCGGCTATTTTGCAAAAATTGACTGATATGGTCTACAGGAACCTCACCTGACTTTGAATTAAAATCACCGGTAAGGATAACAGGATGCAGCTTTTCTTTTGTAATCGACTTAATTTTTTCGATGATCAGTTTTGCAGACTCAGCCCTTGCCGTATCTCCCAGGTGATCCAAATGTGTATTGAAGACCCACAAGAACTGCTTCGTTTTTTTTGATTGGAATAAGCCATACGTGCAAACCCGTTTGCAGGCAGCATCCCATCCCATTGATACAACACTTGGTGTTACAGACAACCAAAATGTTGATTGCTGAATGAGATCAAATTTTTCTTTATTATAAAAGATGCAGGAATATTCGCCTGCTGTTCTTCCATCGTCCCTACCCACACCGATATAGTTGTACTGTTTTAATGCAGCAGATAAATACTGCATTTGGTGATGCTGCACTTCCTGCTCTCCGATAAAATCTGCCCCGTAATAATTCATCAGTGCCGCCACTTTATCTTTTCTTGCATCCCACCTGTTCTCCCCGTCTGAAGCCACATCCAGCCGGATATTAAATGACATCACTTTTATTTCCTGCTGGGCACAGACGGGCAGGTTTACAACCGCAAAAAATAGAAGCTGGAAAATTTTTTTCTGTTTCATCCGGTTGATTTTATAGGTTAATCAATGCTACAAATAAGGTGCGGTGAAACCGAGGGTACGCATACCGGCTTTTACTTCGGGGCAACTGGTGAATAAATTCCACAACAGGCCCGTTCGGTAATTCTCCATCATGATGATGATTGGCCCCTGGTCAATCGCCAGGAAAGAATTAGCAAACCAGGTATCTTTTAATGCAAACGCATCAACAAAGCCATATTCTTTCCAAATTTTATCTCCCAGCACATAATAGAAAAACTTGAGGGCCTTCATGCTTTCTGCAGGCGTGTACGGCAGGGATGACAAAGCTGCCGTTGGAGCAATCACACCCACATCATTGGTTGGAGAGCTGGCCGTGTAGCCATTCTGAATGTCGCTCGCAGTGAGCCCCCAACAATCCTGGCTGTAACCAAAGTAATTGTTGGGGTTTGTTCTGCAGTAATTGTAATTGATCAATGTATGGTTTTTCGTCTGGATTTCGTAGTTAGCGTATATATCCTGCAGGCTGTTGGGATCTACTCCGAGGAAGGAATAGTGCGAAAAAAATAATGGCCCGCCCTGCGCCGGACCTAACGGCAACTGGTAACCGAAGTAAGAAGCGCCATTAGTAAACGGGTTGCCACCAGCCCATCCATTACTATATACCGACGCTGGCACAGGATGAGTAAGGGAAGCGGTTGCCAGTATATAGGTTATTAAACTTTCATTCCATCCACGAATAGGTAAATTCATGGTCCAGCCATTTGTCGTACTGTAATGCCAGTACAATACATTCTGCCCTCCGTTCCTAAACCAATCCCATTCCACTCCATTCCACAGATCATTGATATCGTTTCTCAGGGCTGTTTCATCTGGTGCAACTGCAGCAAAATATTGCCTTGCGGTAAGTAACCCGGCCATCAGGAAAGAAGTCTCCACCAGGTCTGCACCATTATCGTTGGCACTGAAAGGAATAATTGCTCCGGTGGTTCCATTGAGCCAGTGCGGATAAGCTCCTTTAACTTTCACCGCCGTATTTTTTAAAAACCCAACAATCTTTTGCATTCTTGCCAAGCCCTCTGCCCTGGTAATAAAACTCCTGCTGATGGCTACCGGTATAGCCATGATGCCAAAGCCTGAACCGCCCGAAGTAACTGTTTCATTGTCGCCATTGCTGCGCTCTCTTGCAAGGCCACTTACCGGGTGAGCAAAATCCCAGAAATATTTAAAGGTTTGCTGCTGTATTTTATCCATCAATTCATTATCTGAAAGAAGAGGGAATTTTGAGGCAGAATCAATCCGGGTTACCAGGCTAAAATTATTGCTGGCAGATAAATTCTTTCCGGCCACTGATTTTAAACTGGTGCCTGCTGATACGGTGTAAGTTGAAATATTTTGCAACGGAGCTGCTGGCAGCAGCAACAAATTACTGTCACTGTTACTGAATACTGTGGTATACGCTACTTCCGCACCACTGCTGGTTTTTATAGTAATAGCGGAGGAAACGGTGCTGCGGTTGAGTGGGGCAGAAAAAGCATACCGGATTGCGGGATTGGTGTTAACATCATAGTATTTAGTACTGGTAGCTGCTGTACCATTGAGGGTAACTGCTTTTATCACCAATGCAGGAACGACCGGTACAGGAAGCGTGGGAGCAGTATCACTTTTGGAACAGCCAGCCGATAGTACAACTGGCATGAACCATATCAAAATTTGTTTTCTCATGAGCGTTTGTTTCAATTATTTTGTTTGAATAATAAAAGTTGTTCATTGTTTCTTGCCACCAGCAACGTTTTACCGTTCCTGTTAGTTATCCATTTTAGATCCCTTACCTGTCCGTTTACAGCAGACAGGTTCTGTTGGGGTATTGCTATTATCTTCCGGTCGTTGCTCACAGAAAATAAAGCTGCTGGCTGTGCATCATACCTTCCTTCGTAAGGAATTACGTCAAAGAAGTTTCCACCGGCGATGTATATATTGGCCGCATTGGCTGTCGTTTCAATTTGTTCAAACGAAAAGACGGGCGCCAACTGAAGATTTACAGGAAGATCACTGATCGTAAAATTTCCTTTCCCATCACCATAACAAACCACGGAACCCAGGCGCTCCGACATTATTGGCTTGATCGTATCGATCCATCCGTAAAAAACATCTTTCATTTCCTCACCGGCATATGCTGCATACATCAGGTAGTGTTTCTTTAACAATGGTAAAGGCCGTTCCACTTCATCCTTTGAGAGAAAAGGATATTCCTTTCCATTCAATGTATAAGAAAGCAACTGTTCTGTTGTTCCATTTTTGTCAAAATCAGCCACATACATTTTTACCGGACCATTCTTTCCGCTCCAGAATTTATTGTTCCACCCCCAGTTACCTGCCAGTATATCCATGTAGCCATCATCATTTACATCGTCCAGAAAAACAGTTTGCCACATGCCGGTAGATTTTGGCAGGATGGATTTTTCAAGTTTGCCATTTTTATTGATGAAAATATTTATAGACATAAACTCTCCCGCCACAACCAAATCTTTCCAGCCATCATTATTAATATCACTGAAGGATGCGGCAGTAACGAGGCCAATATTTTTAAATAATGCATCATTATTTCCGGCAATAGAAAAATTTGCTTTGCCATCGTTAATGAAAAGGTAAGAGGTTTGCGGAATGCCATAAGCCATTGGGTCAGCCAGCGTGCCAACAAAAAGATCCATATCCCCGTCATGGTCCACATCGGCTGCAGTTACACAGGATTTGTTTTTAAATACCGGTGGCAGGCTGCCTTTGGTAAAATGGCCTTTGCCATCGTTGAGGTAAATCCTGTCAAACATTGCAGCATCATTTTTGCCATTGAATTCATTGCCACCACTTACCACGTACAGATCAGGCTTACCATCACCGTTAGCATCAAAGAAAATGGCATCCACATCTTCGTTTGCTGCATCTTTATTGAATACGCTTGTATCTGCCTGAACAAAAGTACCGTTGTTTTGCTGGATAAATAATGCAGCAGCCTGTTGCCTGGCGCCGCAGGTATAGATATCATCCAGGCCGTCGCCATTTACATCTGCCACTGCAATTTTTGGCCCCCTGGTAGATTCTGCATGAGGAATTAGATATTGGTAATCGAAGTCATTAAAATTATTTTCCCTATGCCGCCAGTTCCATCCAGCCTGGTTGGTAACTTCTTGCAGCACGGGTTTTGCTGAAGGAAAAAATGTATTGTAATCAAATTTGCCACCTGCCTCCCGTTGGTGTACAATAATTTTTCCAACTGCAGGTGTATTTTTAAAAGTTTGGTATTTTTGGTTGGGCCATACAACAATCATACTGTCAATGCCCCGGATGCTATCCAGTCCAAAATGCAACCTTGCATCACAGGAAGACTGGAACCCTCTCGTGGGCATAAGTTGCTGGTATTGCATTTTACCTTTTGCGTACAACCAAACTTTTGCACCTATGCCACTTGTATTTTTATCGCTGCCTTTAAAAAATATATCAATGCTGTATTTTTGAGGAGATTTGTTTTTCAAAATCATGGATGGTGCGTTAAGACAATTGATCACCATATCTAAATTGCCATCATTATCCAAATCTGCATACGCTGCCCCATTAAAATAACCTTTCATTTTCGCGGTACCCCAGCGTTCACTTACATCTTTAAAATTTACACTTCCGTCTCCTTTGTAAAAGAAGGGATGTGAGCTTCCATCTGGCATTCTTTCAATAGCTTTATCGTCCAGTGCGCTTGTACTGCCATCCCCTTTCATCACCAAATCAGATACAAAACGCACATAATCCAAGTCAACCGGCCGCTTTACAATACCGCTGGATATGAAAAGATCCTTGTTGCCATCATTATCAAAATCAGCGAACAGGGGGCTCCAGCTCCAGTCGGTTGCACCTATGCCACTCAGAAGAGATGTTTCGGAAAAGCTGCTACCATCGCCATTATTATGCTGCAGGCAGTTTTTCGAAAACTGGTGCTGGTAACCATGTCCTGGTAATTTGAGTTTGTATGTATCCTGGTTTTCATCGCTGCCATATGTTTTAAGCACTTTTTCATCTTGCGGAAGCATATCAACCGTGATGATATCCATTTGCCCATCGTTATCATAATCTGCCGCATCGTTCCCCATGCTGAAACGGCTGTAGTGACCAAAGTGCTTTTCCCCATTCTCTGTAAAAGTTCCATTTCCGTTATTCAGGTAGTAATAATCATTCTCATGAAAATCATTACCAATATAAATATCTTCCCATCCATCGTTATTAAAATCTGCTACCGCTATGCCAAGGCCATATCCGAGACTGCTTTGATATATACCAGCCTCGGCAGATACATCCTTGAAAACTCCCGTACTGTCTTGTTGATATAGCCGGTCGCCAGAAAACGGGTCTACCTTTCTGCGGTTAATGGTGTCAACAATATTTGCATTTGGTTTTTGAGAATGATTCAGCAAATAACAGTCAAGATCTCCGTCATGGTCATAATCAAAAAAGGCAGCCTGTGTACTAAATCCTGAAAAATTCAATCCATATTTTGCGGCGCTTTCTGTAAAAGTGTTGTTGCCATTATTTATATAGAGCTCGTTGTGTCCTGTAAGCCCGTGATGCTGGCTGCTGGCACACACATAAATGTCCAACAAATTATCACCATTTACATCAACCATCGTTACCCCGGTACACCAGTCTGAGCTGCCTGCTACACCGGCATTTGCAGTAATGTCTTCAAACTGGAAATTCCCCTTATTTAAATAGAGTTTATTATTTGCCTTGCTGCTTGCGGTGAAATAAATATCAGGAAGCCCGTCATTATTGATATCACCTGTAGCCACACCACCCCCATTGTAATAATACAAATAGTAAAGGATGTTGAACATTTCTTTCTTTTCGAGCTTATTTGTAAAATGCACATTTGTTTCAGAAGAAAGAAGTTCCTGAAATACGCTACTGCTACTACTATTATTATTATTACACGAAAAAAATAATGTTGTTAATAATATAAAAGCTGTTACCTGATTTTTACCTGTCATATCCGTTTTAATTTAGGCCTTTGATCTGTTCAATATATTTTTTTGTTGCTCCAGGATACTTATTAATATTGTGCGTACGCATCTGGGCAGGCACTGGAAACTCTTTTCCCTGCAGCATCATAATAATCCCCTGTGATTTTTCGAATGGCATATGGCAATCTATACAATTACTGTTTATTACATTTCCTAAAGTTTCGGTCATTTTACAAGTGGTACTGTGCTCTTTTGTGTGGCAGGTTACACAACGGGATGAAAACAATGCTAATTTGTCGTTTTCATCATCATGAGAATTGTGACACGTACTACATGTCATGCTCTTGCTTACTTTAAAACATTTACTTAAAGAAAGTAAGCCAAGCTGATTTCCATGCACATCAATATTTGAAACAGCTTTATAAGAAGTATCTCTTTTAAAATAATCTGCGAGGTTTTTGCCTGTCTCAAATGAAAAGGATTCAGTCGTTTTCTGCATTCGTCCGCCATGACACAAAGCGCACAAATCCAAACTTTGGCTACGGGTGAATTTTGCCGGATTTGAAATGAATTTTGCCTGCTTTTCTTTTGGATGATCCGAGTGCCAATTTACATGTTCTGCCCCGGGGCCATGGCATTTTTCGCAGGTAACTCCATAAATTAATGTGTTTCTATTTACCTCGTCGGGTTTCCCTGAATCTCCAGTTTTTCCTTCCGCATAAGTGGTGTGGCATTCAAGGCATCGCATGGTTACCGGACGGTCATAAATAACTTTTCCTGGAAATCCGGGGCTGTTACCCCATTGGTTTTCTGAAGTGAAATAAGTGATTGGTAATTGAAACAAATTGTTGTTGTTCCAAAATAAATAGGTTTGGCCCTTCGTGGCAGATCCAACAGTTATCTCAAACGGTCTTGCATTTTTTTCTACCCCCCCAACGTATGCCACCTGAAAGTATTTTTCTCCTCTTTTTTCCATTGTTACTTTAACCCGGTCGTTAAAATGAAACTCGTTATTCCCATCAGTAAAATCACCCTTGATTGTACTTTGATTTGCAATGGCTGAAGTTAAATTATGAGTTGTATTAAAATGGGCATCTGAGATGGCCTTATGACAATCTGCACACTTATCCGGTCCTGTAAAGCTCGCCCTTGAAAGTTGTTCTTTCTGGTTTACATTATTAATGCATCTCGTTCCAATAACAGCGCTGATACCTATCAAAAAGATAACGAAAAAGATTTTAGGATATTTAATAACATTACTCATTAATTAGATTAAAGCAATCAAAAAAAGGGCTGTGCACAATGCCAGCCCTTGTAAATTTTCTATCTTTAATTTCACCTATATGGCTCTATTGACAGTTTATTCCTTATTAGCAAATAATGCCTGTACTTCAGCCGCAGATAAAGCCTTTTTGTACAGACGGAACTGATCCATCGCCCCTGAATAAGATTTTATCCAATCATCAGTTGGGCCGGGACCATTAATATGCTTATTCCACCCACCAAGTACTAAGTTTCCAATGGTGGAAAAGTCAAGTGGTCCTCTTGGATTGCCTGCATTTTTAACGTCTGTTTGGCCGGAACTCATGCCATCTACAACAGCCCCATCAAAATAATAAGTCATTTTCGATGTTACTTCATTATAAGCAAAAGCAAGGTGGTGCCATTGCCCGTCAAACAATGGTTTGGTAAAAGTACCTTCTAACCATTGATCCATTAAACCAAGTTTCATGGTTGTTTGGGTAGCGGTCTGATTTTCAACCAGCAGGAAAAGAGCGCTGTAATGCCAGCCACTGTATTTAGGATCCACAAAAGAAAATACAAACTCCGTTCTTCCTGTTTGTGCGGGATTTTTAAGCCACATAGCAAGGGTGAAGCTGGTTGCTGTCTTCATATCATTGACATTCATGTATTTAACAGCTTTAGCATCGCTTCCCTGCAATGCCGATCCTTTGATACCATCCACCAGGGTTAGTGGGTTTTGTACAGCAGGATTACCCGACACCTCATCAGCAATATTAAACCTTGCCTGTGAGTTGGTACCACCAAAAGGAACAAAAAATCTGAGATCACCAGTCGGCAATGTTTGGCTATCGGTTGGATAATCGCTGCCCAGTTTGGGCTTATTAATTTTTTGGCAACTGCCGAGCACCAGTATCATCAATGCTGACGACAGATAAGCTATTAAATTCTTTTTCATATTGAGATTTTTAGAGTTTTTAAAAATTGTTTTTTTTACCACTCCGGATTCTGCAAAAGTGCAGTATTTGAATTGAGTGCTGAAGTTGGAATTGGAAAATACCTGTGTTTGTTTTGATAACCCAGCGAACCTAATACAGTCTCTGCGTCGCCCCACCTTACCAGGTCAAAAAAGCGGTCATACTCCATTGCCAGTTCTGACCTTCTTTCCCTTTTAATAACCCCCCGCATTTGCGCCTGGTCTACAAATGCAATTGGCAGAAGCCCTGCTCTTGCCCTTACTAAATTAACCCAACCGGCTGCATCGGTACCATTTGTACCACCACCTGCTTCGTTCGCAGCTTCCGCTGCCATTAACAATACATCAGCATACCGAATGACTCTATGATTGAGCCAGGTATTTTGCGCCTCGTTATTAGGTGTTCCCAGCCCTGCAGAAAGGTAACGGCTGTAATCGTTGTACACTTTTTTATTCCAGTACAGGGCATTGGATAAATTTGGAACTGTATTACCATATCCGCCTGTTGTGGGGCCTCCATCAAATTGGTTAGAATATAAAATTGTGGCTTCCTTTCTTTTGTCAGTCGCTTCATAAGACGCAACCAGGGAAGCTGTTGGTGTATTCCATCCCCATCCAAGATCCCAGGTGCCAGAACCACGAACACCCTGTGACTGACCAAGCCGGCTCCAATAAATATTACCATCACCGGAAGTTTTTGATGCCTGTATCTCAAATACAGATTCTGAACTTAATTCGCCTTCTTCTTTAAACACTCTCCAATAATCAGGTAAAAGAGCGTACCCAGCAGCAGGTGCTGATGCAATTACTTCCCTTAAAAGGCCGGAAGCTTCATTCCATCTATTATTGTACAACATAGATTTGGCACGTAAGGACTTTGCAGCACCGGATGTGAGCCTGCCAGCATATTTTGATTCCCATGATATCGGAAGATGCTGTTGGGCAAAAGCAAGGTCTTCATCAATAAAAGCCCAGATATCAGCGGCTGTAGATTTTGGTACATTGCTTTGTTCAGGTTCAAGAATCTGGAAATCAATCTTGGGCACATCACCATAGGTTCTCACCAGGTCATAATAAGCATAAGCTCTGAAAAACCTCGCTTCTGCACGGTTGATCATAGATCTTTCATCCACGAAATTTCCTGCATCGGCTGTAGTCAATATGGTATTACATAATCCAATAAATACAAAATGGGCACTCCAGTACAAACCAGCACCCCAGTCATCCTTTGTGTACTGGAAATTGTCGTATGTTTGATTCCAGGCAGAAGCGCCGGGATCGGCAACAATTTCTCCATCATCCGAACGGAAACCGTTCATTGCTATCCATGGAATGTTCTGAAAACCGTCGCCGCAATAAGGGTCACTTGCAGAATTACGGATAGCGCCATATAAACCTTTTGCCTGTGCATCCAATGCTCCGGGAATATCTGTAATGGTTGCCCCAAGCGGCTTTCTGTCGAGAAATTTTTTACACCCCGAAAAGAATAGTATTGCGAATAATGGAAGCGTCAGTACCGCCATTGTTTGTTTGATCTTTATCATGATTTAGAACTTTATTTGATTAAATAAGGTATTAAAAATTAACATTTAACCCAACACTCGTTATCCTTGGCAATGCACTTTGAGCACTTCCATAATCCACGCCAAAATTGGTAGCGCTTCCTGAAAACTCAGGAGAATATCCAGTATTGCGTTTCCATGTCTTGAGGTTTTGAACACTTGCAAACAACTTCAGGCTCTTGATCACTTTGAATTTTGACAGTTGGCCAAAACTATAAGCAACATTTAAATTCCTAATCCTGAAATAGCTTCCGTCTTCTATACCGTAAGTAGAAGGCGCCCTGTTAATAAGGTGCTTTGCATTGGTGATAGGAATAAAATTAGATGATCCAGCCTCTGTCCACCCTTCGGTATAATTTTTAGGATAATTGTAAACAGAATTCTTTTGTTCTGATGTTCCCCAAACCCTGAAGATCTCATTACCGTAAACCCCGGCAAAATCTACCCCTATTTCAAATCCTTTATACCTTAGGTTGGTACTAAATCCATATGCAAAATCCGGTGTAGGATTACCTATCACTGTTCTGTCTAAATCAGAGATGATTCCATCACCATTTATATCCTTGTACTTAAAATCTCCGGGTTTTGCATTGCCACCATTAATGGTATTGTCCGGTGACAACAGGATATCTCTTTGAGATTGGTAAATACCATCTACCACCAGCCCATAAAAGTATCCAATAGGGTATCCTACTTCTGTCTGGCTCGGACTTTGTTCACTGGTGGAAGCGCCGGAAAGCCTTAACTTAAGAAAATCCACTTTATTTTTAAATGTAGTCAGGTTACCAGACACACCGAAAGAAAGGTCTTTGCTTAGTTTTTGATCCCACGCTGCGGTAAATTCAAATCCGCTGTTTTGAATGGAGCCGGCATTGGTAAGTCTTGGCAGCAATCCTGAATAATTCAGTAATACTAACAGATCTTTTGTTTTTTTGTTGTAATAGTTGGCTTCAAAATGAAGGCGGTTATTAAATAAATTGGCCTCTATCCCAATCTCTGAAGAAGTAACAGTTTCCCATTGTAAATTCGGGTCATACAAATAGTTCTCTGTAAACACCGGTTCCAGTGTGGTTCCAAAAACTGCAGATGATGAGTTAGATATAGTTGGATAGGCCGGATAGGCAATATCCCTTGCATTAAAGTTTCCTAAAACACCTGTTGATGCTTTTAACTTCAGGTAGTTAACAACCGAAACATCCTTCATGAAATCTTCTTTGGAGATTTCCCATGCCGCACCAACAGCCCAAAAATTCTGAAATTGATTTTCATATACCCTTTGCACCTGGCTTGCACCATCCCGGCGATAACTCGCTGTTAAAAAATATTTGCTTTTGTAATTATACAATAATCTTGCGAGCCCAGAAACTGTGGTATATTCATTTTGAGCAGAGGAAGAAGTACGGGTTGTCAAATCACCAAATCCGGTGCTGATATACCAAAAACGGGGGTCATCAGGTATAATTCCATCACCCAGTGTTTTCTGATTAATATTAGCCTGAAGGTTAGCATAAGATTGGTAGAAAGTAGTAAAGCCGCCGGTAAAAGTGAATGAATGATCACCCAATCTCTTTCTATAGGTTGCGATATAATCCTGCTGAAAGGATTTGGTATTTTCTGTTTGTTGGCTAACGGCAGTCAGGTTATTTCTTCCAATTACCTGTAAGGCTTCCGGTTGTGTTGGATCATATACATTATACAATGGAGTATAACTTCTGTTGTCGCGGTTGCTCAGATTCGCATACCAGGTACTTCTAAAGTTCAGGTCTTTGGTAATATTAATATCTACAAAACCACTACCAACATACCGGTAGCGGGTATCCGACCTTTTGTTCCATTCATTTTCCAGCGTAGCCAATGGGTTGGCCTCCGAATTCTGAATAATCGGAGTAGTAGAATACAAATTATAAAAACCTGAATCTTCTTTTGTATACGGATTCTTTGTATAGAATTGTTTGGTATCTGACGAAATGATCGGCAACGCCCTTCTGGCATTTTCCAACGCACCACTATTGTATGGCAGGTTTTCTTTTGAACCAATAAATGTAAACCCTACTTTAAATGTTTTGCTAATCTTGTATTCGTCGCTGATATTAATGGTAAACCTTTCATACTTCACATATTTCACCAGCCCTTCGTCACCCATATAACCCAATCCAAGGTGAAAGCGGTTCTTTTCCGAACTGCCATCAATACTTAAATTGGTGGTGCTGTATTTTGCCGTACGGGTTACTGCATCAATCCAGTCTGTATTTCCGGTAAAAGCAGCAAGACCGGGTGTGCCAACATTATTAATAAAGTTAAGGAAAGAAAGATCACTTGCCTGATCAGCTACCCGGTTATTTGCTTCAAAAGTAGCCAGCTTCCTGAATTCATCCCCATTCGCCAGTTGTATTTTATCTACCAGTTTTTTTGAACCATACGAAGTATTGAAATTAATATTGGTTTGGCCAGCTTTGGCTTTTTTGGTCGTTACCAAAATAGCGCCTGCGGCACCCCTTACACCAAACACCGCCAGGGAAGAAGGATCTTTTAATATTTCAATACTTTCAATTTCGCTTGGGTTAACAAAATCCATATTGTCAGTAAAAATACCGTCCACTATATAAACAGGGCGAACAGTACCAATACTAACGGTACCCCTGATCCTTACATCCGGAGTGGAACCCGGTGTTGCATCATTTACAATCGTCACGCCGGCTACTTTGGCCTGCAAGGAAGACAATGGGTTTGCATTTGGTTGTGCAGCGATCACATCTCCTTTTACTTTAGTGATAGATCCGGTCAGGTCTCTTCTATTTGCAGTTCCATAACCAATAACTACCACCTCATTAATATCCTGGGCGGCTATCTGCAACACGATATTTATTTCGGTACGGCTACCAACAACCTCCTCCTGAGAAAGATAGCCAACAGATGAAAATACAAGGGTGGCACCATCGGGCGCTGTAATTGAATAATTACCGGTTGCGTCTGTAGCGGTTGCTACGGCAGATCCTTTTATCCTTACGGTTACACCAGGTAAAGCTTCACCGGCTGGCCCCTGCACTTTACCACTTACTCTCGTATCTTGTAATTCAATATTTTTTTGAGAAATTACCACCAGGTTATTTTCTAAAACCCGGTAAGTGAGCTGTGTTTCACTCAATATTCCGTCAAGGACTTCGGTTACCAATGCATTATTAGCATTAATATCCACTTTACGGTGGGCAGAAACTACATCATCATTGTACAAAAAGCGGTAAATGCTTTTTTTCTCGATTTGTCTTAAAGCTGTTCTCAGATTAGCGGACTGGAGCTTAAGTGTAATCCTATCCTGGGAGTAGGTTTTTGCTGATACCTGCAAACTGGTAAACAGCAGTAGTGCAATGGTAAATTTCATAAACAGTAACAATTTGTAAATGCTGCGGTTCTTCAAAGCAAGCACTCGTTTGGTTTTTTTCATATTTTTATGTTTTGGTAGATAAAAAATGGGAATAACAAAAAGCTCTTAACACAGCAATCAGGTATTTCTTTTTGATGCTATCCGAGGGAAATGCGCCAACATTTCCCTCTTTTAGTTTTTTTTCATCGATTAGGATGAATTGTTTTTCATATTAAATTTTTTCATTATTTCTTTGTTATAATATATTTTAAAATAGTGATTGTATCGGCTTTAACTACATAAGAAAAAGAAAAAGGGATACTTAATTGTAATGCGTTTAGCGCTTCTGCAACGGACTCCTTTTCAAAGGTTCCGGTAAATGGTCTCTTTTTTAGCTGTTCGTTTTTAAAATTAATTTGCACTCCATACCAACGCTCCATTTTTAGGGCAATATCTTCAAAGGTTTCGCTGCTGAATGTTAATTTATTTTTTACCCAGGCAGTTTCTATTACACTACTGTCTGCCGGATACAGCGTGAGGTGATTAACCGAAATAATCGGTTTGGGTGTACCAGCTTGCAATGGTTCAGACCGCTTTTTATTAAACGATTCGCTTTTTTCAGATGTTACATCCTGGTTAATAACAAGTTTTTCGTTCGGCTTCAGCATAATCTTTTCCTGGCGGTCTTTCATTGTCACTTCTATGCTGCCCCGGATCAAGCTGGTTTCGGTTGTTTTTTCACCGGGATAACATTTCACATTAAATGCAGTGCCGATCACTTTGATGTCCATTTTTGAAGTATGAATTACAAACGGTTTCTCCGCATTCTTTACCACATCAAAATAGGCTTCCCCGCTTAGAGTAACCTCTCTTTTTTTAGTCCCGAAATTCTTATCATAGGTCATTTCACTGTTGGAATTAAGCCAAACTTTGGTGCCGTCTGGTAATACCAGGTTCGTTTTAGAACCATTTTTTGTACTGATTTCGTTTTTAGCATGAACCTCGGCCAGGCCTTTAGAAGGATTTCTTTTGTTGATGAAGAATGCAGCCTCTGCAATAAGGGCAAGTGCAATAATTGAACAACAAGCGATTATCCATTTTCTTCTGTTCGTTTTCTTCGGCTCCTGTTCTGCATTGATAAAAAAATCATCCTGGGAAAATTTCCCCTCGTCAATTCCCAAAACTTTCATTTGCTGAACCAACTCTTTATACCTGTTCTCTGCGTATTGTCTGTCTGGTACGGGATTATTTTGCCACAGGTCGTGTAAGATCTCTTTGGAGTAATTAATATGTGGATCCTGCCTTAAAAGTTGATCCAGTTCAGATAACTCTTCCAGGGTAGCTTCTCCAGAAAGCTTCCTTGCCATTAATATCCATATTTTTTCGGAGGTATCCATATGCACAATCATCTAATGCAAAGGACACTCGTATTTTGGAAATCTACTAAAGCAGTTAAAAAAAAGTTATATTAGTTAATATGGGTGGAAAATCTGTTACCGCTGTACTTTTTTTAAATCGAAATTGATGGCACTGCTTATCTTTTTTAATGCAATAGCCATTTGATTATCAATTGTTTTTACAGAAATGTTTAACAGGCCGGCAATTTCACTATACCGCAACCTGTCTTCCTTCGCCAGCTTAAAAATGAGTTTGCACCTTGACGGGAGCTTCTGGATTTCCTGGTTGATTTTCTTTACCGCCTCAGAAGTGATGAGCAGTTGTTCCGGGTTATAAGGCCCCATCGGGATATTTAAAGACATTTCTTCGAGCGAAATGATGTCTTTTCTAAAATGGCGGGATAAATAATTCAGCGCTGTATTTTTTGTACTGACATACAGGTAAAGTTTGAAGTTTTCAATCTTCCCTATCTCCGCCCGGTTTTGCCATATTTTTATAAATACATCCGACACAATCTCTTCTGCAAGTTCATTGTTCTTAATAATAGAATTGGCAAATTTGAGCAGGTAAGGCATATAGGCAATGTACATCTGGGCGTACGCAGCCTGGTCGCCATGCTGGCTGATCTTTATTTGTAAGTCTTTAATTTCCTGTGAAGTAATCATATAGGCAATATACTTCTAAGCAATCAGTTGATTTTGTATGCAATTTAGATAAAAATCCATATTTATTATCGAAACTATTAATCCACAGAATGCTTAGTTAAAAATTAAGTCCTATTGAGCTAAAAGTTTTTATTTTGTTTTTTTTCAAAACATCCGCTCAATTATTGATTTTACTTACTTTTGCAATCCTTAATTTACTTCAACATCTATCAACCGGCTGTTGTTTAACTGGGAGGAAATCAAAATAACCTGGCTGCTAATCAATTAGCAGTTATATCAATAAAAATCTTTCTTGCAAAAGAAAGGGCCTATAGCTCAGTTGGTTAGAGCACCTGACTCATAATCAGGTGGTCCCTGGTTCGAGCCCAGGTGGGCCCACCTAATAAAACTTGCCCGATGTATTTCGGGCAGTTTTTTATACGTTCATTTAACCTTTCATTAACCCTGATGGCGGGTATTTTTGTTACTCAAGTTTACATTTTATGAAGAAAATCATTTTTACTTTATTCACAGTTGGCTCGTTTTTAATCTCATCCGCCCAAACAACTAATAAAGACTGGAAAAAAGCAACCCTTGAACAACCCGGTGACCACTTCATGATTCAGCTAACCAGCGACCATTGGGCTGGCGCCCCGGACAGCATCACTAACCGCATGGCAGGTTTATCACGGGGGCTGGGCATATCCCTCATGATCAATAAACCATTTAAAACGGATCCGCACTGGGCAGTAGCTTTCGGATTGGGTGTTAATGGCAGTAATATGTTCTTCAAAAATACCTCGGTTGATATTACGGCAGGCGGGACGGTACTTCCTTTCCGAAATGTAGATTCTTCCAACCATTTTAAAAAATACAAACTGGTTACTGTGTTTGCAGAGGTTCCGGTTGAGTTACGCTATACTTTTAACCCGCAAAAAGAACGTAAAAGCTGGAAAGCAGCCCTCGGCGTGAAAGTGGGTACAATGATCAATGCTCATACCAAGGGTAAAACCTTACAAAACAGCAGCGGCACCACCATTAACTCGTACACCATGAAAGAAAGTAAAAAAACATTTTTCAATGGTACCCGTGTGGTGGCTACCGCAAGGGTAGGTATGGGTTCATTTTCCCTGGTTGGTACTTACCAACTCTCAACTTTACTAAAAGATGGTGCCGGTGCAGATATCAGGCCCTATCAAATTGGGCTTTGCATCAGCGGTTTATAATTCATCGATATTATATTATTTCGTCCCCCGGTGTATCGGGGGATTTTTGTTTTACATCAGTTAACTTTGCCCTTCATTTCAAACCATGAGCGACGAAATCAAACACGAATGCGGCGTTGCCTTCATTCGCCTTCGCAAAAACTTCAGTTACTATCAGCAGCAACACGGCTCCGTACTCTACGGCCTAAATAAATTGTATTTATTGATGGAAAAACAGCATAACCGCGGGCAGGACGGCGCCGGTATTGCCACCATTAAATTGAACGTGGAGCCCGGGTATCCATTCCTGCACCGTTTACGAAGCAGTGCCAATCAGCCCATTGCTGATATATTTTTTCAAATTGGCAAAGAGATTGAAGACATCGAAAAATACCAGCCCGATATTAAGAATCATCCCGGGCTAATGAAGGGGCATATTAATTATCTCGGCGAACTGTTGTTGGGACATTTAAGGTACGGCACACAGGGTAAGAACAATGTGGAATTTTGTCATCCCTTTATTAAAAGAGATACGATCCCTGCAAGGAACCTTGCATTGGCGGGTAATTTTAATTTGGTAAATACGGAGGAATTATTTGGTCTTGTAAACATTGACCCGGGCGTATTTCAAAAACAAAGTGACCTGGCTGCCATGATGGAAGTGCTGCATCATTTTTTAGTGAAGGCCGACGAGGCATTCCCGGGCAATCTGGATGTGGCCAAAGTGCTTAAAAAAGCGGTTCCGCTTTTTGATGGTGGTTTTAATTTCTGTGGGCTGGTGGGTAATGGCAGCGCCTTTGTGATGAGGGATGCACATGGTATCCGTCCCTCTTACTATTATGTAAACGACGATGTGATTGTGGCGGCAAGTGAAAGAGCAGCTATCCGTACCGCCTTCAATGTTGGCGAAAATGAAGTGCAGGAACTGATGCCGGGCTGCGCCCTGATTGTAGATGCAAACGGTGATTACAGCATTCAGCAAATTGTGGAAGCCAAAGAAAGAAGGGCCTGCAGTTTTGAACGCATCTACTTCAGCCGGGGCAGTGATGAAAAAATTTATAAAGAGCGGAATGCCCTGGGCTACTACCTGAGTGAACCGGTGTTGAAAGCAATTAATTACGATCTGAAAAATACCATTTTCTCTTTTATTCCCAATACCGCAGAAACTGCTTTTTATGGTTTGCTGAAGGGTGCCGAAGATTATTTGACCAAAGTGAAAATTGATAAGATACTGAGTTGGGGAAATGATTATGACGAGGTAAAACTAACTGAAATGGTGAGCCGCAAAGTAAGGATAGAGAAAATTGCCATCAAAGATGTAAAATTGCGGACTTTCATTACAGAAGATACCAACCGGAATGAAATGGTGCAGCATGTATATGATATTACTTACGGAACGGTCCGGGACCATATCGACACGCTGGTTGTAATTGACGATTCCATCGTAAGGGGAACTACTTTAAAAGAAAGTATTATCCGGATGCTGGCCAGGTTAAAACCAAAACGGATCATCGTGGTGTCATCTGCACCGCAAATTCGCTACCCCGACTGTTATGGTATTGATATGAGTAAGCTCGGTGATTTTATTGCTTTCAGGGCGGCTATTGCATTGCTTCATGAAAATAAACAGGAAGCCCTGCTGGATGAACTCCTGCTAACCTGTAAAGACCTTCAAAGAAACAACCAGCTTCATACTGAAAATGTGGTGAGGAAAGTGTATAAAGCTTTTACATTAGAACAGATATCGAATAAAATTGCGCAACTGATTACACCAAAAGAGATCGATATCCCGGTGGATGTTATTTACCAAACAATTGATACTTTACACCTGGCCTGCCCAACCAATACCGGCGACTGGTATTTTACAGGCAACTATCCAACGCCGGGAGGTAACAGGGTTTGTAACAAAGCATTTATGAATTATATGGAAGGAAAAAATGTGAGGGGGTATTAACCCCCATCCCCCGTCCGTTCCGGCACGCCCACCTGAACCGGAACGGGCAGGGGCGGGCCTAAGAGGGGGCCAGGGAAGGTTTACTATTGCTTGAAGTTTTTACTATTCTAAAAAAAGAGAAATGAATAATTCAACTGACGCTTCAAATAACTCCCCGGCACATGTTCCGATAAAATCGGTAGGGGATGGGGGCAAGGTTCTTCTCGTTATCCGCCATGCAAAAAGCAGTTGGGAAATTGGTACCCTTACTGATTTTGAAAGGCCCCTGAATGACCGCGGCACTAAAGATGCACCGGCAATGGCAAAGCGGTTAAAGGACAAAAAGATTCACATTGATGCATTGGTTTCCAGCCCGGCAAAAAGAGCAAAAAAAACGGCTGAATTATTTGCTGAAGTTTATCGCAGGGATAACGATTCCATTATCCTGATATCAAAATTGTATCATGCCGATACCAATTCTTTTTTTGATGTTGTAAATAACCTGGATGATGAATTTGGTACCGTTGCTCTTTTTTCTCACAATCCGGGTATTACAGAATTCGCTAACCTGCTGGCAGACAGGGTAAGAATTGATAACATGCCTACCTGTGGTATTTTTGCAGTTAAAATAAATACAGCTAAATGGGCGGATTTTAGTAAAGCTAAAAAGGAATTTTTATTTTTTGACTATCCGAAAAATTTGTGACACGAAGTTCAGTCCAGCCGGGCTGATCATTTCAGGTTATTGAAAAAGCTTTTTATTCCTTCTACATTAGACGTATAGTGAAAATTATTGTAACCCACTTCGTATCCCTTTAGCCCTATCTCATCAAAACTCTGGTTGCCTACCTTCATTTGCCTGATGGCATCCACATATAAATTAACATCGTATTCAGCAGCCAGTAATGCAGATGTTTTATCTCTGAAATAATACTTCAGTTCGCCAATATTGGAAGAGATCAATGGCCTCCGGGATGCGGTGTATTCACTTACTTTGTGAGGAAACCTGGCAATATCCTGCACATTATTCCGCAAAGGAATGATTAACAAATCAGCCGACTTGTACAAAGGAATAATACTATTATAGGGCATATTCTTATACAAAATAATATCACTGCTGTACCTGCTTTTTTTAAATGCTTCTTCAATGGCAGCAAAATTTTTGGGGCTGTTGCCGCCAATGATGAACATCATCTTTCCGCTGTATAAATTTTCATCCTTTACTTTTTCAAAAAAATCCAGCACAAAATCTATCACCGGGGTATAGTTAATGGTGCCGCAATACAGGAAATATTTATAGTCCAGCTTTGCCGCTTCAATGATCTCAAAATCTCTGAAATCACAGATAGCCGGTATCTTAATCATCGGCAACTGCGGTTTATTTTTCCGAATTTCCGCCATTAAAAACTCGCTGATGGCTATTACGCCATCACAAAAACTGGCGCAGTAACGATCAAAAAGCCGGTCGTTTATTTTAGTAAAAAAAGAATCCCTGTCCGCGATGGAAGACCGGTGTTCCACATACTGAATCACCAGGCTAAAACCCAACAAACCGGAGAGTACGCGGTAATACAGCAATTCAACAAAACCCGGTGTATATAATATCGCAGCCTTTATTTTTTTTCTCCGGCTGTACAATAGTTTAATCTCCCTTAGCAGCCCCTGAACTTTATTGATGTTTCTTTTTAAAAATTCAGGGGGCTTTGTTAATATGGGTGAAGTGTCTAAAAATATTAAACCGTCAAATCGATTGATGTTTTTTTTGTACGCTACTTTTTGATGGGTGCTTTGTTTGTTTATTATCAACGGCGTAAAGCCCGCCTGCTGAACCGCCTTAAAAGTAAAACGCACACGTTGTATGGCTGCATTGCCTACAGGAAAACCTGAAAAGCCAAGGTGAATTATGTACATAAATATTCAGATTGTTTTTTCATCTACCAGGAAAGGTACCGGGAAAATTAATTTTTTTTATTCAGCCAGGCCTGGTGTATTTCTTCAAAAGTTTGCCTGAGTGATTTAGTAATATCCCAATCAGGATAATGTTCCTTCATCTTTCTCAGATCACTGTAGTAACAAATATGATCACCGATACGGTTGGTTTCGTCGTATTTGTATTTCATAGGTTTGCCGCTGATGGATGCAATGATGTCGAATGCTTCCAGGATAGAGCAGGAGTTATTTTTACCGCCACCAATATTATATACTTCGGCTACCCTTGGGGCTTTAATAAATTCTTCTATAAAGCGGGCTACATCATAAGAGTGTATATTATCCCTCACCTGTTTTCCTTTATATCCAAATACTGTGTACTCCTTTCCTTCCAAATTGCATTTTACCAGGTAACTTAAAAAACCATGCAGTTCTACTCCTGAATGGTTGGGGCCAGTTAGGCAACCTCCCCTTAATACGCAGGTAGGCATGTTAAAATAACGGCCGTATTCCTGAACCGAAATATCTGCAGACACCTTAGAAGAGCCAAAAAGTGAGTGTTTACACTGGTCTATCCGGAATGATTCCGGGATACCCTCTTCATATTTGCTGTCTGCATAATCCCAGCGGGTGTCCAATTCGGTCATCGCTATCTCGTTGGGGGCATCACCATACACTTTGTTGGTACTCATGTGTACAAAAGGTATTGCTGTTGAATATCTTCTTGTTGCTTCCAGTAAATTAAATGTCCCCACTGCATTGGTGTCAAAATCTTCAAAAGGAATAGCAGCGGCCCTGTCGTGGCTGGGCTGGGCAGCCGTGTGTACAATAGCATCCGGCTGTACGTTCATTATCAGGTCCAGCACACCCTGCCTGTCGCGAATATCCAGTTCATGGTGTATAAAGTTTTTTATAGTTTGCTCAAGCCTGCCCTGGTTCCACCGGGTATCACCACTGGCACCGAAAAAAACTGCCCGTTGATTGTTATCCACTCCATGTATTTCCCAGCCTTGCTCAGCAAAATGGATACATACTTCAGAACCAATTAAACCAGACGAACCTGTTACTAATAACTTTTTCATGTAATATTATTTATAATTTGGGTGGTTACTATTTTATGATTGGTTTTTTAAACTATACTTTAAAATTAAGCTGGCAAAAATACTGATTTTATTACCCGGTTCCAGATCCATAGACATTGTACGTTCGGCCCTGTGTAAGGCTGCATGAAATAAACCACCAGTGTAATAGGAAAACGTATTGGCCATTATTGGTAAACCGAACTGTTGCAGGCTGTGATCGCTGCAGCTTTAATTTAAAATTGTGTTATATGCAATATGGTTATAACGTTGAAATATATAAAATATTATTTATCACTACCGGGCTTTCCTCCAGATCAACTCACTTTAAATTTATTTTACCTTTAAAAATGCCGGTTGCCTGCTGGACAAATAAACGCCGGTAAAAATCAGGGCTGCTGCAAAAATTTTATACAGTTCCAGTTGCTCTTTTAAAAAAACCATTGCAATAATAGTTGCAAACACGGGTTGGATATAAATGTACGCCCCTGCTACCGATGCCCCCAGTATCTTTATTCCGTATACATTAAACAGGTAAGCCAAAAATGTGCCGCCAATTACAATCAAGCTGATACAACCATATTCCACCGGGCCATAATTTTCCCAATTGATCGCAATAAATTCAGTCCACCCAAATGGTACCACCATCAGTAATCCAAAGGTAAATACCCAGCGTAATACCTGTACCGGGTTATACTTTAGCATGAGTGGCTTTACCAGGATAAAATAAAACGTGTAAGAAACCGCATTAATCAATATCAACAGGTCGCCCAGTAAAACATGGTTGCCCACGCCTGCATTTTTTCCTGATGTTATTAACACTACAGCACCGCTAACACCGAGGCCCAGCCCAACGATCCGGTAAATATTAACACGCTCCCTCAAAAGCCAGGCTGCAATAATCGTAATTAAAATGGGTGTGGTAAGCATCAGCAATACGGCATGAATGGGGTAGGTAAGCGACAGCCCTTTTAGAAAAAGCATCTGGTTAACAGCAATACCGGTAAAGGCGCACAAAATAAACCGGCGTACATCCGCCCTGTCAATTTTTTTTTGCGGTGAATTTAATAGAAACAATATCCAGAACAACAACACGCTTACGCCTACCCTGATCACATTCATACCAAAGGGCTGCATAAAATTATTGGTGGTAAGATATTTTACTGCACTGAGGTTGATGGCAAAAAAAAGATTGGTTCCCAATAAACCCAGGTGCGCTTTTGTTTTCTGATTCACTTAAAAAATTATGGTGCAAAGGTGGCTGCTTTACAGCGTTTCAACAAATTGGTGAATGATCGTTTTATACAAATCCATATCATTATCCGGGAACTTAAATGCGAAATTATTTGCCCGCCCAATAACATCTTTCAGCAAAAAACCTTCCTGCGAAGCAGTACAAAAAATTTGTTGCTGCGATAAAAAGGAGGCCAGGTATTCCTGCTCTGCCTGTCCGGGAGTTGGCACCAGCACAGCCTTTTGCTGAATTTTTAAGAGATCCATGATTGTGGTATAGCCACTTCTGCTCAAAACAAGGTGAGCTGCATCCATAGCTTTATTCAGGGCCCGGGCGGTTAGGTGATTATAAAAAACAACCTTTTTATTTGAAGCCTCTAAATGCTGCAATGCAGGTCCTTCTTCACCCGGCAACCCTCTAACAAAAAAAACGTTACCCTCATAACCAGGTAATTGCTGCAGTAACATATTTTCAAAGATGGTACGCTGTGGCTCCGGGCCCGAAAGAATGATCAGCAGGTCAATATCTTTCTGTGTGGTTACTGCTTTCTTAAATCGAGACAGGCAACCAATGTACTTAACATGCTGCGGCAAAGTTGCCGGGTGTGATAAAGCCCCGGCAATATTAACCGCCCCGGCAAAATCCGGTACCCAACACTGGCTATATTTTTTTATAAACCAACCATGTATTTTGGCGGCGATATTTTCCGAGTAAAAATTTCCTGTCTTTATCCTCAACTGGTGAGTGATGTACACCGAGGGAATTGCAGCATGATACAAACCAAAACGGTTGTCAGAAATAACCGCATCGATAGCATATCGCTTCACAACTTTTTTTAGCCAGAAGTGTTCTTGTATGATCCTGGTGATTATCCGAGGAAACTGGAGTAATAAATTGAAATGAAACCACTTTTTATTTTTACTGTATGTTATTTTATATCCGGGCAAATGGATAAACTGAACATCGGGGAACTCTTGTTTCAACATAGTTTTAACAGCACTGTCTGCTGCTATCATGACTTGGATACGGTAGCTTTGTAATGCGCTGACTATGGGCACACAGCGGGCAGCATGGCCCAAACCCCAGTCCAAAGGGGCTATCAAAATGGTCTTTTTTATAGGTTTTTGGTCCATTTTAGAAAAAATACTGGAAAAATGCAATAAAATTCAGTGAAAATAGTTTAATTTGTTAATTCAATTTTATGCAACGTTTTTTTAAAATATCCTTATTGCTTGTTTTGCTTGTATCAATCATCGTAACCAGTTGTAGTTCGGCCAGAAAAAGCCAATGCGGATGCCCTAATAAAAAGGGTATGGTTGGATACTGATAAAACAGAAATAACGAAAAAGCCATTTTACAAAAATGAACAATATCAACCGTGATTTACTTGTAATGTTCAACCAGGAATTGATGAGCCCCCAGGCTATCGAACACCAGGTGGAAATGCTCCATGAGTTATTATTCGATGTTGAACGAATGGACAATTTAGTAGTTGCCCATGAAGTGATAGACCTCAATAAATACAAGGTTTATAATAGTATGGTGCTGGTAAAAAATATCATCCGTTTGCAGGAGCTAAAACCATTTGTATTTTTGAATTGCAAGAATTAATATTTTTTATTTAAATACGTTACGAAAGATGCCCCAGGGCATCTTTTAGTTTTTTCAGCATTTCATCGATCTCTTCCTTTTTACAGGTTCCTACACTCAACCTGTACCAACTGCTCTCTGCAGAAGCCCCAAATGCACTGAACGGTACGATGGCCAGTTTTGCTTCGCTAAGTAAATATGCAGTTACATCCGTTTGCTTTTCAAGTACACTGCCTTGTGCTGTTTTTTTGCCCGCCAGGTCAATCTGTATGGTTAAATAAATTGCCGCCTGTGGTGCAATGGCATCTACAGTAAAACCTTGCTGCTTCAGTGCTATAAATCCTTCATAGATGCGGTTGAGCCTTTCTGCAATCTCCGATTTAAAGTGAGTGAAGTAGACATCAATAGCATCTGTTTGTTTCAAATAACGGGCTGTCGCATTTTGTTCTGCCATTGGGCTCCAGGCACCTACATGGCTGTTGATGGCTTTCATTTTTGCAACCAGGTGGGCGGGTCCCATACTCCAGCCAACTCTTACTCCGGTAGCAGCAAATGATTTACTGATACCATCAATAAAAATAGTATATTCTTTCATCGCCGGATTTAAAGATACCGGGTTGTAATGTTGCGTACTGCCAAAGGTAAGTGTCCAGTAAATTTGATCATAGAGCAGGTACAATTTTTTTTCATCAGCACCACGGCTGTTGTTCTCTTCAATCACCAAATCACAAATGGCCACTAATTCATCTTTAGTAAACGTGGTGCCGGTTGGGTTCAGTGGAGAACACAGCGCCAGCAAAGATGCGCCTTTGATATGCGGCCTTATTTCATCTGCTGCAGGCATGAAATTATTTTCTTTCTTTGTTTCAATGGGCACATGCAGCCCTTCGGTAAAGTGAACATAGTGGTTATTGTTCCAGCTTGGTACCGGGTAAATTACTTTTTCTCCTTTGTCAACAATGGCCCGGTAAGCTGCATATATTAATGGCCTGCCGCCAGCAGCAATTAAAATTTCATTGGATGCATATTCCAACCCTTCTCTTTGCAATAAAAATTGTGCAACAGATTCCCTCAATTCTGCAATGCCTTCGGCAGGCGGGTAGGTGGTAAAATGCTGGTTAAATGCGGTTATGATCTCGTTTTGCAGTTCGCCGGGAATCGGAAAGATGGCACTGTCAAAATCTCCAATGGTGAAGTTGTAAATTTTATTTCCCTGTTTAATTTTCTCTTTAATATCTGCCCCCAATTTTACTATTTCCGACCCGATGAGTGTTTCTGCCAGTTGGCTCAATTTATTTGAAGGCATAAGATATGTTTAGTTGGTATCAAAATGTAGTTGCTGCAAATGTAAATTGTATGAAGGGAAAATGGCGTGTTTGCCGGTGGGATTTTTAAGACATTGAAATTTTATTGTCCTTTAATGCTACCGCATCGTATATACCGTTGCAAACTGCAGCCCACCGTTTCCTTCCAGTACAATCGTCCTGTTATCAGATACTGTACCAGAATTTCGCAGGCTGATACTGATATTATTAACACCGGGCTGCAGGGGGATGCGGCTGTAGAAAATGCTGTTGGGCAAAGATTGCCAGTTACGGGTATCTGCTTTTTCCGTAGCCCGGTTAAATATTTTAAGGCCGAGCGCAAGCAGTTCCTGTTGGTCCCTTTTACGTTCCGCTTTTTTTCTTTCTTCTTCGTTCCTGTATTTTTTTTTCTTGTCTTCTTTTGGTGTTGCTGCTATCTCAGTTAATTTTTTGATGGCCATACGGCTCAGGGCGGTTGCCAGTTCTTTGCCAAAACGCTGCTTGAGTGTTTGTACGGCAAGGGTGCTGATATCCTGGGCCTTTTCAAAAGAAAATGTACCAGCGGGTGAACTAAGTGTTGCCCCCCAAAACCGCATTGGTTGCTCACGGTATTTAGGCAATGCAATGGCAAACATTTGTATATCACTCAACCGCAGGTTTTGATTGTATCCCACCACACTGTTGTCGAACGGTACATTGTACAGACCCGCATTATCCCTGAAAAAAAATTGTCCGCTGTTGGCAACAATGTTAAACTGGATAGTCTGCTGTTCTTTCACAGGTGCCATTCCGCTCTCCCAAAATACAATGGCTTCGCCGCCGGTTGCGTTTGGTTCATTCGTATATACGCGGTCAAAAATTTTTTCATACCGGCTTTGCTCACTGGAAAATCCCATTAAATATGCAGTACGCAATACATCTTTTTTTAATTGCAACGGCATACTAGTACCATAATATTTACTGTCATTTTTTAAATACACCTCCGCTGCGTTCCGGTAGGCAATAAACGCATTATTCATATCATTCCCTTTTTCATAAATCATACCCTGCAGCATCATTGAAAAGGCATCATCATTGTAGCGGTTTTTTTTGCCGCTCCACTTATCTTCCTGTTGGTTGCTTGCCAGTGTAATCCTCCTGGCTTCCACGAGGGCGTCTTCGGTATTTCCTAAAAAAAGATAGTTGAGTGCCTTGTAATAATGCACCATAAATTTCTCAAAATCCTCCGGGTGGTAATCCTGAAACATTGGGTTAAGCAACCCTGTAACCAACAAGTCTTTTGCGGTGGTGCGGCTGCTCTCTATTATCTGATCAGCTTCATTAAAATAGGTATTGCTGCTGTCGTATTGCTGCAGCAGGTGAGCGGTTTTACCTTTTTCCAGCAGGTACAATAATTTATTCCTGCTTTTTTGCAACAGGCCAATGCCGTCTAATTGCTCATCGGCTTTTAAAAAATTTCCTGTTGCAAGGCTTGTATGATAAGCCTGTATCCTTTGATAATACGTGGCACAGGATGACAGCAATAGTAATAAAACAACACTGATGGCTGCAGATAATTTTGCTATCGGGTTTACAAATGAAAACATGCTACAAAAATTGCACCGCTGTTAAGGTCCCCGCCTGGTAAACGATAAAACTTGCTTGTTGGTGATCGAAAATTACAGGATAACAGTTACTGAAACTGGTTCCCGTTGTATATGCTGCGTCAATTAGTTCTTTACGTACTTGGCAATTTTTTTATCGCCGATCCACACCACTTCGCTGGTTTGAATATCGGTCAGTTCCAGGTTTACCTGGTAGTACACCACTTTCTTTTTCTTGTGTGCATCTACTATTGAGTTGATTGACCCCTGCAGGATATAATCAGCACCCACCTCCATACCAAATTTCTTCATGGTGCTTACGGTTGAATTGGTTTGCTGGTCGGCCCGCTCAGCCCTTAATTCTTCTCTTTTTTTACCAGCCTGCACCAGCCTTACTTTTTGAGTTTGGATAAATGACTGTTCGAGATCCTTCACAAAAGTTTCTGCCTCGATGTGTTCGTGACTCTTATTGTCTACAAATCCACAAATTACTACTGGTTTTTGGCCGGGCTTAGCCTGCATAAAATTGTTCAGCCAGGCTGCTTTCAACACATCATCTGTTAGTTGTTCTGCTGTTAACCGGCTGTCGGTATTGTTCCATTTTCCGCTAATGTCTATTTGTTCCGACGGGTCAACCCGGGTAACAGTTCTGCTACAGGAAGCAGTTATTAAAATAAGAAAAACCAATACCGAACCGAGGGTTAAGTTTTTTTTCATGCGTCTGCTGTTATAAGTATGATAAATAAAAATTAAACTGGATAATAGTGCCAGGTTGTTATCTCCACCAGCGGTTAAATAACAGGAAGGGTAAAGCCATATCATACATAGGGGAGAAGCCGTTACGCCAGCCGTTATTGTACCAGTTATTGCCCCAGTTTCCGCCGTTTCTTGCCCTTTCCATTCTTAGTTCCCTTCTAAAGGCAATGCGGTCGTAGCGGCGTTTTTGTTTGGCTTCGTACCAGTCATACGCCTCGTAGGTATTTTGCAGGGTGGTGCTGTGGAATTTATTTACAGAGTCGGCTATCATCAGGTACTTGGCCTTACTGCTGTAGTAATTTGGATTTTGGTCGGGTGCTAATGCTTCCGTTTGGGAAAACGAAGTTGGTATGGAAGCAACAAGAAAGAAAAGGAAAAGAGGAGTAAAATTTTTCATGTTGAATAATTTTGGTTCGCTAAACTCACACAATAATAATTCCTGTTGGCGTTAAGTGGCTGTTAAATTAATAAAACTCACATAAACTTACCTCATTTCAAATAAAATTCTTGAACTGGTTAACGCGTCCTTAGCCGTATATTTCAAAAACACAGGTCAATTACCCTTATCGTTGTTAAATTTCTCTGCCGCATCCTTTGCTTTCTCAAAATCCAGTATCACGGAATTGATACAATAGCGTAATCCAGTAGGTGGCGGCCCGTCTTCAAACACATGTCCCAGGTGCGCTTTGCAACGGCCACACATTACCTCGGTTCGCTGCATTCCATATTTATTATCCGGCGCATAAATGATGCTCCCTTTTGTGATGGGCTCAAAAAAACTGGGCCAGCCGCAACTGCTTTCAAATTTTCCGTTGCTGGCAAATAAAGGATTGCCACAGGCTGCACAATAATAGGTACCGACTTCCTTATGCAAATTATATTTCCCGGTAAAGGCCCTTTCTGTTCCTTTTTCACGTGCTATCCCGTATACGTCGGCTGGTAATATTTTCTTCCATTCGGCATCTTCAATTGTTACTTTGCTGCTGTCGGTAGTGGAAAAAACCGGATTTTTTTTTGCTTGTTCCATTGTGTCTTTTTTTGACTGGTCATTACTGCCCGAGCAACTTGCAAGTACGAATGACCCAATAATGAATAGATGAATGAGTTGTTTCATTTTTTAAAGAACGGTTGAATTGTGATACACTTTTTTAAATACGTTTCATTTATCACAAAGGTTTTTCAATAGTTTCTTTAAAATGTTAATGGATATTTAAAGCTCAACTATTATATTTGTTTCTTTACAAGTACAACGGCAACCATTCAAATATGTTCAATTTAATACTCTTTGGCCCTCCGGGCAGCGGTAAAGGTACGCAAAGTGAAAAGCTGATCGCTAAATATGGTTTAAAACACCTCAGTACCGGCGACCTGCTTCGGTCTGAAATTGTACAACAAACTGCGCTCGGGCTGGAAGCAAAAAAAATTATGGATAAAGGCCAATTGGTCCCGGATGAGGTAGTGATTGGCATGATCAGTTCTTCGTTAGATGCGAACCCCGATGCAAAAGGCTTTTTATTTGATGGTTTTCCAAGAACAGCAGCCCAGGCTGAGGCACTGGATAAATTACTCGACCTTAAAAAAACTTCCATTGCTGTTATGCTTGCCCTGGAGGTAAGTGAAGAAGAACTGGTAAGGCGTTTATTAAAACGGGGTGAAACCAGCGACCGGAGCGACGACACCAACGAAAATGTGATCAGGGAAAGAATTGCTGTTTATCATAGTAAAACTTCCGCAGTGGCAGATTATTATAAAACCTTTGATAAAGTGGTGATGCGGAAAGGTGAAGGTACAGTGGACGAGATATTTGGCCGTATTTGTGCTGAAGTCGACTCCCGCTTGTAAATTTATCATTTAAAAACACGAATGCAAAAACAAGCCATAAAGCTTGTTTTTTTATTTTAGCTTGTGCTGGTAAAATATAGGTATGGATACTAATAAATTGGCTTTTGTAGCAACTGGTTTTATTATGCTGATAAAAAATCTTCCTGCCGGTACTACCAGTAAATGGGGCAAAATGAACGCTCAGCAGATGCTGGAGCATGTTGCTGGCTTTTTTAAAGTATCTACCAATCAGTTGAGTTTTCCTTTATTAACGCCGGAAGAACACTTACCAAAATTTAAAGCATTTTTGCTGAGCGATAAAGAATTTAGAGAAAACACCAAAGCTCCCATACTACCAGAAGAACCACTTCCATTGCATTATCCAACAATGCAGGAAGCTGTTGCAGATTTGGAAAAGCAGATCATTTTGTTTGTACAAAAATTTTCATCCGGTGAGATAGTTTCCTCCCAACATCCTGTATTTGGTGAGTTGAATTTTGCGGAGTGGGTCTTGTTGCATTATAAGCATGTTACGCATCATGCCAGGCAGTTTGGGTTGATGTAATTATTATTGGGTAGTATTAGATTTTAGCCAGCAGCAGCTTTTTCAATTGGTGAAGGATACAAATCTTCACCGCCAAAAGTTTGAAATGGCCTTGCTATTGCCGATTCAAGCAGCCCCAGGTCCCGTATACCTTTCGCACCGCCATATATTTCAATTGACCTGTCGTGCAGGTTTAAAATGTCATCAATTAAAATCATTTTGCCAGTTTTTCTAATACCTTGCCATAATCGTTGGAAATTTTTTCGAAGTGTTGTGATAAATTATATACTTTGTCTTTTTGAGACTTCGATAATTTAACAAGGTGTTCTAATATTTCCTTTACTGCCAGTTCATTATCCAGTTTTGCGATTTCGTTAATAGCGGCTAACTTCATTTCTGCAACACTCACAACTTAAAATTTTTGTTATTCAAACTTACAAAATCTAATCCATTTTTGCTTTGTAGATTTGTTGTTACAATTAACGGTTAGCAGCATGAACAAACTCGGCAACTACATCACCGGACAATGGATTACGGGAGATGGGGATGGACAACTATTATACAATGCAGTAACAGGTGATCCCGTCGGCGTTGCCACTACCAAAGGGCTGGATTTTAAAAGTATCCTCGATTATGGAAGAAATGTTGGCAATCCTTCACTCCGCAAAATGACCTTTCATCAGCGGGGCAATATACTAAAAGCAGTGGCCCTTCATTTGCGCAATCACCTGGAAAAATTTTACCGCATCAGTTATCAAACCGGTGCTACCAAAGCAGATAGCTGGGTGGATATCGAGGGAGGTATTGGCAACCTGTTTGCCAATGCATCACTCCGCAGGAAATTCCCGGATGATGTTTTTTGTATTGACGGCGAAAGTCACAACCTCAGCCAAAACAATACTTTTATGGGACTGCATATACTTACCCCCAAAGAAGGTGTTGCGGTACATATCAACGCTTTCAATTTTCCAGTGTGGGGCATGCTGGAAAAAATTGCAGTGAATTTATTAGCTGGTATGCCCTGTATCGTAAAGCCGGCTTCAGTTACATCTTATTTAACGGAAGCGGTGGTGAAGGAAATCATTGCATCCAACCTGCTGCCAGGTGGAGCCCTGCAGTTAATTTGTGGCAGTGCCGGCGATCTGTTAGACCATGTGAATTCGCAGGACGTAGTAACCTTTACCGGCAGTGCATCAACCGGATTGATGCTGAAAAGCAACCCGAATATTTTAAGGGAGAATACGCCGTTTACGATGGAAGCGGATAGTTTGAATTGTATTGTACTGGGGAGCGATGTATCGCCTGGAATGCCGGAATGGGATATTTTTATAAAAGAGATCAGGAAGGAAATGACCTTGAAGGCTGGTCAGCGTTGCACCGGTATCAGGAGAATTTTTGTTCCTGAAAATAAAGTAGAAGCTATTCATATTGCATTGGGCAGGGCATTGAGCCAAACAGTAATTGGCAACCCTTTGAATGCAACGGTAAGAATGGGCAGCCTTGCAGGAAATACCCAACGCAACGAAGTAAAAGAACAGGTGCAAAAATTACTGGCATCATCCCAAATTATTTACGGCAGCCTCAACAGTGTGGAGGTTGTAGATGCAGATGCATCCAAAGGTGCTTTTATTTCCCCGATATTATTATTGAATCAAAAACCACATTCCTCTTTTGAGCCGCACAACATAGAAGCTTTTGGGCCGGTAAGTACGTTGATGCCTTACAGCAATATGGACGATGCCATTGCCCTGAGCAAAATGGGTAAGGGAAGTTTGGTTACAACAATCGTAACGGCTGATTACAAAACTGCCAGGCAATATGTAATTGGCGCTGCCTCCCATCACGGCAGAATTTTGGTGCTGAACAATGAATGTGCAAAAGAAAGTACCGGGCACGGAAGTCCATTGCCATTGCTGGTGCATGGCGGGCCCGGAAGGGCGGGAGGGGGAGAAGAAATGGGCGGCATTCGTGGTGTAAAGCACTACCTGCAACGAACAGCATTGCAGGGTTCACCTGCTACCATCACCGAAATAACCAATGTGTTTCAACCCAATGCCGTTGGCAAGGATCCGGGTAAACATCCTTTTAAAAAATATTTTGAAGAATTGCAGATCGGTGACCAGATCATCACAGAAAAAAGAGTGATCACTTCAGAAGATATTGACCGTTTTGCTGACCTTAGTGGTGATCATTTTTATGCCCACATTAAAACCACCGACTTTGCAGGAACCATGTTTGAGCAGCAGGTAGCGCATGGGTATTTTATCATGAGTATTGCCGCCGGGCTATTTGTTGACAGTTATGAAAAAAACCCGGTGCTGCTCAACTATGGAATTGATGACTTGCGTTTTACCAAGCCGGTGTATCCCGGGGCAGAGGTATATATTCGCTTTACCTGCAAAGAAAAACTACCCAATGATAAAAGAGTGGTAGCATCACCGGAAGATTTTAAAAGAGGAGATGATATTGAAAAAGGTATTGTAAAATGGCTGGTAGAATTTTTTGATGAAACGGATGAAGTAACAGGAATTGCCACTATCTTAACAATGGTAAAAAGAAAATAAAACAGTTAATCTATAATATTTTGTTATGAAACAGGATGAAAAAAAAGGTTACGTAAAAACAGAAACACACCAGGGTATCACTACCATCGAATTCTTTCATCCGCAAAGCAACTCGCTCCCTGGAAAAATGCTGGAAGACCTGGCACAGGAAATACATTTTGCCGGAACGCACAGTGAAACAAAAGTGATCATCTTAAGAAGTGGTGGTGACAAAACTTTTTGTGCAGGCGCATCCTTTGATGAACTGATCACTATTAAAAACGAAGCGGAAGGATTAAAATTTTTCAATGGTTTTGCTCAGGTAATCAATGCCATGCGTAAATGCCCCAAGTTTATCATTGGCCGCATCCAGGGTAAATGTGTTGGTGGTGGGGTTGGCCTTACAGCTGCTGTTGATTATGCAATTGCGCTGGAAGGAGCTGATATTAAGTTGAGTGAACTCGCAGTGGGCATTGGCCCGTTTGTAGTGGGACCGGTTGTAGAAAGAAAAATTGGCACGGCTGCATTCAGTGCCCTTTCTATTGATGCTACCAAATGGCGTAACAGCGATTGGGCAAAACGAAAAGGCCTGTTTTCAGAACTGCACACATCTGTTGAAAATATGGAGGAGGCTGTTTTTCAGTTATCCAATACGCTGGCACACAGCAGCCCAACTGCAATGGCTGAAATGAAAAAAATATTCTGGAAAGGAACAGAACACTGGGATGAATTATTGAAAGAAAGAGCTGCCATCAGCGGGCGGTTGGTGCTGAGTGATTTTACAAGAAAGGCGATTGAAAAATTTAAAGCAAAAGTGGAAAGCTAATAGAAAAAGAGAAAAGAGATTCTTTGATAATGAACAGTATTCGAATTTTTGATGATAATAGCTTTACCCAGATTTGCGATGAGCTTATAAAACGCGATGTGCATCTTGCAAACATCGTTTCGGAGTATGGATACCCAACGGTATGGAAACGCAAACCCAATTTTGAAACACTCATTCATATTATTTTAGAGCAACAGGTATCACTGGCTTCCGCAAAAGCTGCCTTGAATAAACTGAAAGAAAAAATTGGAATCATCACTCCAAAAAAAGTTATATCACTTACAGATGCCGAACTGAAAGCTTGTTATTTCAGCCGGCAAAAAATCAGTTACGCAAAACATTTAGCCCAATCAATAATAAGCAAACATCTGAAGCTGGAACAACTTGAGATCTTTCCTGACGAAACTGTACGGGCTGAACTAAAAAAGGTAAAGGGGATCGGCGACTGGACTACAGATGTATATCTAATGATGGCTTTACAAAGGGCTGACCTTTTTCCTTTGGGTGATATTGCATTGGTGAAAAGCATGAAAGAAATAAAAAATCTTCCACCCCTTACAAGCAAAGAAGAAATATTTTTGCTGGCTGAACAATGGAGACCTTTCCGAACCATTGCAGCATACCTGTTGTGGCATGCATATATTAAAAAGAGGAAAATGGTAATTTGATTATACCAGCCATAACATGCTTTCTGGCAGTAAAAATACCTAGTGGCTTGCGACACAGGAAGTGACGTATGAGTCGCAAGTTTTCCTGGTGAATCACCCATTGGGGGTGACTCACCAGGAAAATTCATCTATGACAAATCGATGTTGACATGACATTAGTCTCCCGGATGATATTGCCGCACTACATGCTGCATTACCTCTTCTTTATAAAACAATACGTCTTTAAATTTTCCCTGGATGTACATTTCCAACTGGTCGGTAAAATGTGGCGAAGCCGGATTGCCACTGTTGCCCCCTGCCAGTAAAGATTTGGCCTTTACCTTTTTGCCAAATTCAACAGCGCACACAAAACTGTTTCCGCTAACACCATATCTTTTATTGCTACCGTTAAAATATCCGCTTCCATACGCAGGCAATGCTCCCCAGGATGCAGCGGTAAAGGCTACAGGAAAACTTTTTTTGTTATCATTAAACTGCTGGTTAATATCGCCGCTGATACGCTGGTAACGGTTAATACTACCCCAGGCAATTTGCCAGTCGCCGTGTTTGTGGTTTAATTCATCAATCGCTTTTACCAGGGGGTGCAGCAATTCATCTGAAGTGGCATTGGCAGCAAATTCTTTTGTTACTTCCACCTGGCTTTTTTCTCCTTCGTTGATATAGACGTTGCGCAACCGGGCGGGTAACCGTTCTGCCCATTCAATGGCCAGTGTGGTGGCGATTGAATTCTCTTCCATCATATAAGTCCATTTTTTTAATACACGGATGGGTTCATACAGTTTAACAAACAAACTATCGCCGGGATAGATATTTTTATCAAACGCACTTATTAACGCAGGCATTAAAATTTCAAATGCTGCCAACTGTTTATTGTAACCGGTGGCAATCATTTTATCTATGGTAAAATTATTTTGGCTACCCAATAATCTTGCAGCATTGATACCCCTGAAATTTTCTCCATCCGGTGCCAGGTATGGGAAGTAATCCTGCTTCAACGGGCTACTACCACCAGAAACACTAAAGGGGGTGGAATTGCAGTTTTGTATAAATCCTGTTGGCGGGTTATATACATGTACTATTTCATCAAGCGTATGCAATCCCTTCCATTCTGTGTATGGTGTGGTACCATCAACAGGCATGCTCCAGTTCAGGGTTTCGTTGCGCCTGGGTACAAAGTTGCCGTGCCAGTAAGCAATATTTCCTTTGTTGTCTGCAAACACAGTATTGTTGCTCGTGTTGGCCAGCAGTTCCATATTTTTTTTATAATCATCCAGTCCCTTTGCTTTTGTCCGTTGCCAGCTTTGAATCAGGCTTTTCATAGAGCGGTTGTTACTTTTTACAGAAATGTACTGCCCGTTTTGCTTTGCCATTACAGGGCCATGGTGGGTGGAGTAACCGGTAAAATTTTTTACGGAAAACGTGTTACCAGTTGTATAACTAATGGTAATTTTTTTCTCTGTAATACGGCGAAGGGAATAATTGTATTTATAAAATAACCCGCTATCATTTTTTATAACTTTCTCCACATACAGGTCGGCCACATCAACGTTGCTGCTGGTGTGCATCCATCCGCAGTTTTCATTAAAACCCTGGTATACAAAAAACTGCCCCCAGGTTACAGCACCGTACACATTCAACCCCCGATCCACCGGGTCATCCGGGCTGGCTTCTTCACTTACTACATGCACTTCGGGCCGAAAATAAAAAGTAACATGCGGGTTGATGTACAGGATTGAATTGCCCGAAGCTGTTTTAGAAGGGGCTACCGCAAAACCATTGGAGCCACTGCTGAAATCCGGGTCCGTTTTCCTCAATGCAAGCGGCGAATCGTTGCCAGTGTAAAAATTCTTCAGGTCTTCTTGCGTAATGCCCCCGGTACTGATGGCGCCAATACTACCGTCTGTCCAGAGCAATGGATACCAGGGTTGAAAACGATGCAGCAGCAAAGGCTTTACCTGTGGATTTTTGTAGAGATAATAGTTGATACCATCTGCATACGCATTCATTAATTTTTGTAACCACAGGGGTGCTTTTTTATAATCAGTCATTGCCTCTGCAGAATCAACGATGAGTTTTATGTACAGGTCATTGTATAGATCTTTTTCGCCGTTTACTTCGCTCAGCCGGCCGAGTTTTTCAATGTAGTTCATCTCGACTCTTTTAAAATCATCTTCACATTGTGCATAGAGCAATCCAAAAACTGCATCAGCGTCTGTTTTACCGTAAATATGTGGGATGCCCCAGTTGTCACGAATAACGGTTACCTGTTTCGCCTGTTGCTGCCATTTGGAAATTTCGGCCCCGGTAAATGACTGCGTAAAAACTTGAAGTGGTAATAATAATAGGAACAGTATTTTTTTCATGGCATTGGTTTTTGAAAAAGGCTCGTTACCCAATAGTTTCCCTGGCAACTGACAGATCTATCTCTTTTTCCCATTTAGCAATTACAATGGTGGCAACTGCATTTCCAATAATGTTGGTGATTGCCCTTCCTTCACTCATGAACCGGTCTATTCCCAAAATGAGCGCAATGGCTGCAACGGGTATATGGCCAACTGCCGGCAAAGTGGCCGCCAGTGTAATAAATCCGCTTCCAGTAACACCGGCTGCACCTTTGGAAGTAAGTAATAAAACCAGCAGTAAAGAAACCTGTTGAGAAATATCCAGCGGCGTGTTGGTAGCCTGTGCCAAAAAAACAGCCGCCATGGTGAGGTAAATGGACGTGCCGTCGAGGTTAAAAGAATAGCCCATTGGAATTACGAGCCCTGTTACCGGTTCTGAGCAGCCAGCTTTTTCTAATTTACTGATCAGGCTGGGCAAAGCCGCTTCGGATGAAGAAGTACCAAGTACAATCAGGAGTTCTTCTTTAATATGCTTCAGCAGGCGAAAAATATTAAACCCGGAAAACCTGAGGATACCGCCCAATACCAGTAAAATGAACAGCAGGCAGGTGATATAGAAAGAACCCATTAGCTGGCCAAGCGGCCTGAGTGATCCCAAACCATATTTGCCCACAGTAAATGCCATTGCACCCATTGCACCGACTGGTGCTAACCTCATGACCATGCCGATAATGGTAAACAATGCATCTTCCAACGACTGGATACCTTTTAGCAGTGGCGTGGCTTTTTCTTTAATTTTCGAGAAAGCAAAACCCATTAAAACAGAAAAGAAAAGTACCTGCAACAGGCTGTTGTTGGATATTGCGTTTACAATATTTTCCGGTATGATGTTTAAAACAAATTCCCAAACTGTTTGGCCTTTACTCTGTGTTATATAACTTTCCACGGCTTTGGCATCCAGCGAAGCTATATCCACATTCATGCCGTTACCAGGTTTCAGGATATTGATCACCATGAGGCCGGTAATGAGTGCCAGTGTGGTAACAATTTCAAAATAGACGAGCGCCTTAATTCCTACCCTGCCTATTTTTTTCGTATCCTGCATACCTGCAATGCCGGTAACGATGGTGCAAAAAATAATGGGGGCAATCATCATTTTGATCAACCGGATAAACGCTTCGCCCAAAGGTTTCAACTGTATGGCAAAATGGGGGTAATAATGCCCGAGCAGTACTCCGGCAATTATTGCCAGCAAAACCTGTATGTAGAGGCTTTTAAAAAATCGTAACATAGCGGTTGGTTGCCATAACAAGATAAGAAATATTAAAAGCCCCTGATTTAATCTTCTTTGCTTCCTTTATCGCCAATAAACCACTGTTCTTTATTTTTGAACAACACATTGAACGTGGTAAGGGAGCCGTAGCACCTGGTGATATATTGCTGGATATTTACTTTTTCTTCATCATTCAGCTTCTTATTGCTGTTGATATTTTGCTCCAGCACCCGCAGCCGGTCCCGAAGCATTACTATTTTATGAAAAAAATCTTCAACCGGTATTTCTTTGGGGTTTTGCGTTTTGTCGTAAGGTTGTAGTAATAAAGTACCACCTTTCCACCGGTCACCCAATGGCACGATCTCTGAAAAACCAGACCATAAGCGTAAAATTTTCAGTAACGATTTTTCTGTATCTGATACCGTTTCTATTTCAGCAGAAACATTTTCAGGTATGATCTCGTCGAGGCTGTTGTCTGTTTTTTCCACTTCCTTTATTCCGTGATGAATAAACGAGATGAGGTAGGTTGCATAACGTACCCCCACTATCACCCCTGGCCCAAATTGCGTATGCTGAAGGCGGGTGCCAATGCCCAATGTAGTCTGTTCCATAAGTAATTTATTCAAAAATAGCGCTTTTAGAAAAAATTGACTCCGCGTAATTATCCTGATAAGCGTAATTAAATTTTATTTTTTTTGTATCAATAATATTGTATGTTTGTGTTCCTACAAAATAATCTGATACCCAATATCCTTGTAAAGGCTCATTAAGTTCCAGGTTCAACATCTTCCTTTAGAAAAGCACTCCATCCATCTGATAGTATTTGAAAAACTGCAGTTTTTTCAACCAAAATTTTACAAGATGTCCAGACATTGGTATGCAGTTTATACAAAGCCATTAAAAGAAAGAAAGGTATCTTTCCTACTAACAAAAAAGGGTATAGAGAATTTTTGTCCTGTTGCCCGCAACCCTGAATCAAATAGCAGGAAGCCTGTTTTTGAAGCACTGTTTAATTCGTATGTATTTGTTTATGTCGAAGAAACCGCCATCCCTTCACTAAGGTCGGTTCCGGGAGTTATCAATGTAATTTTCTGGAAATCCAGGCCGGCTGTTATTAATGACGAAGAAATAGATATCGTAAGGCAGTTAACCACCAACTATTCCAATATCAGGCTGGAAAAATCTTTTGTGGATGCTGGTGCTTCCGTAAAAATTATTGAGGAGCCACAAATTGCTTACAATGAGAACACTGTTTCAGTAAAATACAAGAGAGTAAGGGTTAATCTTCCTTCGCTTGGTTTTACAATGATCGCCGAAAGAATGAAAAAGAAAGAAGAGGCAGTTTATCAGCAACCGGGCTTATTTTCCTCTTTTCCTCAAAAAATAAATGCGTTGTTTTTTAATTAAAATTTGAGATTTGACAGGAAAACCTGTTGTCCCGTTTTAAAATTCTTTGGTCTGTTATCAGACAATATCCAGCAGTAAGCAGCCTTAAATTTCCTGGATCCTATGAGCTAAAACCCCGCAAAAAGAATCCCTTACCACCTTTGAATTTACCTGCCTTTATACAACCTTACTTCCGGGTATCTTATAACGAAAAACGATTAGTTTTTAAAAATTTTTACCAGCAAAAGACGCTCGATTCAATAATCTCAGCATTGCTACCGGGCTGATATTGTTGGCAAATAAAAATTTAAAAATTAGCTTGATTTATCATCATAAAAATACCTTTATGGAAAATGTTTACCAGTCTTATACCAAGACAATACAAAATACGACCTACTATTTTGTAAAAAAATTTATGGTTTTTCCCGAAATTAAAGATTTACCGCCGGTACTGGAAAGTTATGGCATGCACAGCAATTTTGATAAGGCTTGCCGGATAGCCCAAATTGAAGAGGATGCTGTAAAAAAGCAGCTTTTAAATGAAATACAAAGAAATACCTGCCGGGCGAAAGTTATTGACTTAAGGGACGTCAATTTTATCAGCCAAAAAGCCGCAAACCAATAACAAGAATGCATATTCTGTAGATGCGACGATATTATCCGTGTTGAAAACACACAGGTAACAGGTAGCCCTTTCCCCAGGCTTTTGATAATTGCCCCGGTTTATTGCATCTAAGTAACGGAAGAACATGTAAGCATCTTTTTCGAAAAGATATTCTTTCCAAAAAGACGGAACCATAGATATACCACAAATCAGGATGCAATAAAATTTTTCAACCTGTTAAATTCTTTTGTTGAGCTTGAAACGAAAAAGCTACCGCAAAAGGCTGTGATTGATTTTGCCAGGTAGGTAAAGAAGTGCTGGTGAACAGTATTGTTTGTCATAATATTGGAATTTGAAGTAAAAGTAAAATTAATATAAATTTTATGCAAGAGTGATTTTGCTAATTTTTTTGCACCGTAATTTCCGAAGTATGTGTACCTGCAGCGATAACGACCTACCTGGAGGGTATACTTGTTGTGTAACTCCTGCGTAACTTTCAATTTCCTGTAAATCTTTCTTTACAACGCCCAAAATCCACTTTAATTCACAGGTTAAGCACATTATAACCGGCAACTGGCTTTTCTTTAATTTTAAGTGTCTTAAAGTTTTTTTTTTATTCAACCCTTTTATACATTTACTTTAATCAATTCCTGATAATCCATTTTTTTAGCAAACTTGAACGCTTTGAAACAGTTATCTAAAAAAAACAATAAACCTTTATTAAGTTCAGCATCATTTTACTTATTTATGCCAGATTTTTTTGCCTCCCTCAATGCAATGTCTGATCTTCCTGTAAAAGTGTGGGTACTGGCTCCGTCGGTAAAAAGCACGGATGAAAACATTGATTACTATTATGATTTTTCGCAGAGCATTTTAGAATATTCAAAAACATTTGAAGAACTGGGTTTGGAATGGCAATGGCAGCCGGTTACGATGAATGACTATGAAGTTATTATCACTGGAATAGCAGCAGAAAAAAAAGCAAAAAAATATTTTCCAATCGTATTTAACCTTTGCGATGGAGATGAAATAAACGGTTCACCCGGAATATCTGTGGTTGACTTGTTATACAAGAAAAAACTGGCTTATACAGGTGCCGACGCTTTTTTTTACAATATCACCACTTCTAAAATTGCCATGAAAAAGGCGTTCGATCAAGTGGGGTTGTGTACACCAAACTGGGAAGCTATCTTTTGTGCAGACCAGGATATCAGTGGCATTTTTCAACGGCTGGGCAGCCCCCTCATCGTTAAACCATCTGTGTCGGGTGGAAGTATGGGTGTAGGTACAAAAAATGTAGTGTACAACGAAAAGGATCTTAAATCCCTCATCAGGAATTTGTTTACGGGTTATCGGGGATGGAACCTGGTGGCAGACGGATTGATTGCCGAATCTTTTATTAAAGGGGCAGAATATACCTGCCTGATTACTGGAAACTATAATCAACCGGGCAATGCTATTGTATACGATCCTGTGGAAAGGGTGTTTCACGATTCTTTGCCAGAGGATGAAAAATTTTTAAGCTTCGACAGGCTGTGGGAAATCTATGAGGATGAAGTTGCGATGCCCAATGAAGAAAATTTTTATGAATATGGCCAGGTAGATATTTCAATTGCCAGGGAGGTAAAAAAAATTAGTTGGGAGGCACATGCTGCCGTTAAAGGAACCGGGTACAGCAGGGTTGACATAAGAACAAACAGCCAAACAGGTAAAATGTATGTGCTGGAAGTAAATGCCCAATGCGGTATTAGTGAAGATGAAGATTATACTTCAATTGGCGCTATACTGAGATACAGTGGCAAAACATTTACAGACCTGGTAAAAGCCATCATTTTAAACGCCATTGTAAGGAATAAAAAAAGAGCATCCGAAGAAAAAAAAGTAAGCAGTTTTATTTATGAGCCCGTTTCAAAATAAAAAAATTTTTACTGCTGATATTAATCAGGTTGGTTTTTCTCCAAAATGGGATGGTTTAAAGATATGTGTGTTACTTCCCGATTATTCTACTACTGATATCGACTACCAGCATTATGATCCGCCGAGGGATCTGTCTCAACTGATTCCAGGTGCTTTTTTTGAGCAGGTGTTTTTAAATAAGCTTACCACCTACAAACAGTTAAAAGACCTGGGCAAAAAGGAATTTGACATTTTTGTGAATCTGTGTGAGGGGTATCTTGAATGGGAAGTCCCTTCCATTGATGTTATTTATTCTTTAGAGTTGCTGAACCTGCCTTTTACCGGGCCCACCAGTTTGTTATACGATCCCCCTAAAGAATTAATGAAATATGTGGCATATACGGAAGGTATCCTTACACCCAGTTATACCCTGATTGAAAACGAAGAAAATATTGAAGCGGAATGCAAACACCTGAGATATCCGCTGTTTGTAAAACCACATAAAGCTGGCGACAGCCTGGGGGTTGATGAGAAAAGCCTGGTTGATAATCTCCCGGGTTTAAAAGAAAAGATCCGCTCGACTATTGATGAGTACAGCCCCTTGCTTGTAGAAGAATATATCAGTGGCCGGGAGTTTACGGTAATGCTGGCTGCCAATGCAGGAAATGAGTCCGTCACTGTTTTCCGCCCGGTTGAATATATTTTTCCGGAAGGGAACGCTTTTAAAACGTATGCACTAAAAACTTCGGAGCTTCATCCAGATGCCAATATTCCGGTATTGGATGAGGTTTTAAATGAACAGCTAAAAGCTGCGGCAGAAAAAATTTTTTCTGCGTTCAACGGAGCTGGCTTTGCCCGTTTAGATTTCAGGATGAATGAAAAAGGGGAACTTTTTTTCCTGGAAATTAATTTTACCTGCTCCGTTTTTTATACTAAGGGTTATGAAGGAAGTGCGGATTATATTTTGCAGCACGACGGATTTGGCCAGGCTAATTTTTTGAAACATATTATTGATGAAGGCATTGAAAGACACCGCAAGCGGCAAAAAAAATATGGTATCAAAGGCAATTCAATTGCGGGGTTTGGGATTTATGCTTGCCAGAACATTTTACCCAACGAATTAATTTTTAAAGGTGAGGAAATGGCACAGCGGATAGTGACCAGGCGTCATGTAACCGAAAATTGGAACAGTAATCAAAAAGAAATATTCAGAAAGTATGCCTATCCCTTAAGTAAAGAGGTGTTTTTGCTATGGGATAGCAATCCGAACGAATGGGCTCCGCAAAATCATAGTTGTTCTCCAAACACAGCCTTTGATGGTTTAAATGTAAAAGCCATCAGCAATATTGTAAAAGGTGATGAATTAACACTGGACTACGCATCCTTCCTGGATGAAAATATGGAGCCATTTAAATGCCAGTGCGGCACTCCCAACTGTCGTGGCTTAATTACCGGAATTACTAACAATTCGGTAACCGAAAGAGAAAAACAAGCCACTACTTAAACTAACCCAATGTCTTTTGGTCTCACGAACCCATTAAAGATTGGCTTACCGGCTTTGTCCGGCAGAGAAACTGTTTGTTTAAAATGAACTAAATGAAGATGTATGTCAAGATTTAATGTATTACGCACGCTGATATTCAACCATAAGTATCAACTCGCCATTACTTATTTTTTATTTTCATTTGAAACTTTGGGGAGCTTGCTAAGGTTTTATTTCTTTGGCGAGGCAATCAACGACTTAATAAAAGGAAGTTACCACGGACTGATTGTGCTCACTATTGTGCACCTTGTCTATTTAATTATTGGTACCATAAGGCATATTTATGATACAAGAACTTATACAGCCATTTACACTTCACTTGTAACAAAGCTTTTGAGCAGGCGCTTTGGTAAGATAGAGTTATCAAAACTGAGTGCCCATTCCACATTATCCAGGGAGTTTGTAGATTTTTTAGAGCATGACCTGGTTTACGTAATAGAAGCTGTTTACAATTTATTTGGCTCCTTAATTATTTTATTTTTCTATGATAAAATGATTGTTGGCATTTGCCTGGCTATTTTAGTACCGGTACTTTTAGTGAGCTATTGGTATGGGCAAAAAATGAACCGGCTAAATAAGCAGAAAAATGATGAACTGGAAAAGCAGGTGGATATCATTGCTACCGGAAACAAGAAAATGATTTACCAGCATTACAGCAATTTGAGAAAATGGCAAATAAAGATCTCTAATAAAGAAGCCTTTAATTTCGGTTTCATGGAAGCAATGGTGTTGCTTGTAATTACCTTTTCTTTAATATTATCAAAGAGCATGCATAACGCAACCATACTTGCAGGAAGCCTCTTTGGCATTTACAGTTATATTCTCAAATTCGCTTCGGGCCTGGATACCATTCCCTATACCATTCAGCGCCTTTCTTCATTAAATGATATTGCCAGGAGAATAGAGATACAGGAAGATGACACCCCAAAAGAAAGAAACAAGGAAGAGATCAGCGTAAAACCCTACACTATTATATCTACAGAAATTAAGATATCGGCTTAACCCCTTTACTTTTTTAAACTTTCAGGCAACCAGATTGCATCTGTTAATGGTATAATTTTTTCAATTTTCAAGGAAATTTATCCTTAATGTACCCCCTCTCTGCCGCTTATCCTGCCCATTTACCATTCAAAAATATCCATAAATTTATTTTAAGTTGCGTAATTTTTATGTAAGTATTACTATATCAATATTTTAAATAAAATAATGGCTAATAAATACTGCCGATTACTATTATTAGATTAGTACTTTGTTTTGCATAGTACCAAATAGTTTATATCTTTGTGTTATCAAAGTAATTAATCACAACAAAAACTAAAAATCATGAAAAAGACATTAAACAGCCCATTTGCACCATTAGCCAAAAATGAGCTTAACAATTTAACCATTGTAGTAAAAGAAACCATTGCACTTGGATTGGGCAATACCGTTTCCAAAGTATTTACAACCGCAGATCTGTGGAATATTCAACGCCAGACTAAAACAAGAATGCAGAGAAGATTTCTTTAAAAATTACATCATCAACTTAAAAACTAAAAATCATGAAAAAGACATCCAACAGCTTATTTGTTAACCTTAGCAACGGCCAGGTAGAAAATTTAACCAGGGAAGTAAAAGAAACCATCGCATTTGAATTAGGTATATCAGTAACCAAAACTTTTACCAATACAGATCTGTGGAATATTCAACGCCAGGCAAGGGCAAGGGTTCAAAGGAGGTTTTTTTAGTGGAAATGCTTTTAAAATTAACTTAAAGACTCAGTAAAAGTCTGTTGTATAGTACTCAACTATAGAATTCTTCCAGCGCTCCAAAATAGTTATGGTTCCAGCCATCTACGATATTTTCAAATTCCGCTTCCGGGATATTTGTATGGGTGAGTTCGACAGAGGTCCCCTGTTTATGCGAATGTAATTTGATAGTTACAATGGAAGTTGCTTCCTGATCGCCAAAATACCACTCCTGCATTATTTTTTTATTGTTTTCAAAGGCCAGATTCTTTCCGGAGATTGTTCCCTCCCATAGTGAAAATTCACTTCCGGGCTCGGTACTCATTTCCGCCGGGTCTCCACTCCAGAGCTGGATCGTGGCCGGGTTAGTCAATGCCAGAAAAATATCTTCGGGCGTTGCCGGAATGATATAATATTTTTTAAGGTCCTTCATGTTAAAAGCATTTATCTTCCGAAATCATCCTGTAGCCTTACAATATCGTCTTCATTGCTGGGGTTGGCTGCTTCCGTGTGCTGCCATATTTCAGCAACAATTCCCCATCCATTCAACCCAATAAGCCGGTGACGTTCCCCTTGTTTCAATTGTACAATATCTCCTAACGTAAGCAGGGTGGTATCTTTTTCGATATCATTATCACTTGTTACCACGCCGGCTGTTCCCCCTATCAATTTCCAGATTTCTGCCCGTCGACGGTGGTATTGCCAACTCAATCTTTTTTCTGGGCCAACAACTAATATCTTCGGGCTTAATTTTCCTGAAATTGTTAGTTCGTCTTTACTAATATGAGGGAAATACAATGCAATGAATTTTTCAGCCTGCGATTCATCTAATACAAAAAATCCACCCCAGGGCCTCGTATCATCCTGCTTATCCACGTTTAATTGCTGCTGATGCAGATATTCTTCTACCTTTTCAAAAACCAATGCCTTTGGTGTATCTGCGGAAAAGTTTAATTGCATAAAGTTGTTTTAAAAAACGATTTTTTATAATAATTAATTGACTTACAATATCTTACCTACCCATAAAGATCATCAATATCTGTACATCACTTGGATTTACACCAGATATCCTGGACGCCTGCCCCAGCGTACGGGGCCTTA
>Ga0105048_10000614_pt1 | contig 55657 bp, 36 predicted proteins | sample MAT05_FD_78382 | JGI IMG/M metagenome (GOLD analysis project Ga0105048, IMG submission 78382) | Freshwater microbial communities from Lake Fryxell liftoff mats and glacier meltwater in Antarctica - MAT-05 | ecosystem: Environmental > Aquatic > Freshwater > Ice > Liftoff microbial mat | place... | reverse complement strand
TTCATACGCAAACGATACGGGCCGAATTTGCCATGGCAGAGCCAAATCCGCCTCTCTTTACCTGTTCGTTTATATCGTTATCGACTTGTTTCCAATTACTTATGGCTACTGGGACAGGCTCTACTCTATGCGTAACGCTGATGGAAGCGGAGCGGAGAAATATTCCCGTCCGATTCCTGCCAACATTTGTGCAATCAGCTGCAAATTCCTGCTATTCCTGTCGAAGTACCTAGAAATCAGATGCCCTCTGAATACCTGTAAGTTATGAATTTCAAGCGGGCTGGCGATCTATCCGAGACCGATTTCGAGTCCCGACGCTCGCATCAGTTTAAATTTGCCAAATAATCAACTTGTCCGGCGGGTTTCTGGTTTACTCCATCTGGAATAACTGAATCCTTTTAAAGGATTTTTTCTTTAGAGGTGTCCGTCTGTTTTTAAGGGCACCACTCAATTGCCTCTGTGTCCGTCTGATAATGCCCTCAATGACTGCAACTCGTCGTATCGCTATTTCCAGCGTTTGTTTGCTGGCTGCATTGATCGCGGCACAAGTCGCGATGGCCGATCCGGTGCCTGCCGGTGCGCATCATGATCTCAGTTTGATGGCAGCGGATGAAGACCCGCCGCGTCTTGGCCTCATGGAACAGCCCAACGCCATGAAGGAAGACTTGCTGCGGATGACGGATTTTTTTGACACCACTTTGCCCGGCACGCTGCGCGAGCATAATATCGTGGTGAGTTTCGCGCCGCGCGTGGAGGACCTTCGAAAGAAAGAGTATTTCCGTTTACCCGTGGTGGTACGTTACGGTTTGGTCCGCCGCTGGGAAATCTACACCGGCATCATGCCCTATGCGCCCAATCCCATCAACAGCGGTGCGGATCACCGCTGGGGCCTGGGTGAGGGCAAACTCGGCGTGCGTTATGACTGGGGCCGCTGGGGTCGGGTTTTTGATGCGGTGACGTTGGGCCTAGAAGGACGCACCTCGCTCGGTTTGCCTCCTTTGTCGCTGACGGATTATCACGCGCATCTGGTGCCGTCGATCGACACCTCGCGTCCGCTGCCGTGGAAGTTTACGACGTTGGTTTTCAATCTGAGTTATGATCGCGCGTTTGACGCGCCGTGGCGAGATGCCGCACCACCGCCGCCCACCGTGATTCGCCGGAGTGTGTTCACCGTCACGCCCAGCGTGCTTTATAAACCAGGCGAATTCGGTGCGTTTGTGGAGTATAACTGGCGCCATATTGAAGATGACTATTTGGGCGTGCATCTCGGCCATGAAATTAAAATTGGACCGCTTTGGGATGTGCCGCTATGGCGTACCCAATCGTGGGGTTTGCCCGGAAAATGGCAGATCGAATTGGGTGGCCGAGTGACTATGGAGGAAGGGCTCGATTCCCATTATGGCGTGCTGATGCGGGTGCGTTGGCGGACTTCGCTCCGTGAAGTGTTCACAAAAGAATCGTACGAAAGGAAACCCCATCCGTAAGGGCACGGTGAGCGGCGCCGGCAGAAGTCCAGATGCACCTTGCGCCGCCGGTTGGGGCGTCTAGTCTTTGGTCAGCGGATCTTATCACCCAAACTATGGACAATCTGTATACCCTGTTGCGCTCCGTGGACCGTATGCGCCCGCTGCCGTTGACCGTGCGCGAGGCCACCGAACTGCGGGATCGCAAAAAAGTTTTCTTCCACGAGGAGGCGAAGATCAATCCGCTCGCTTGGGAAATTCTGCAGAACGGTTTCATCGTGTGCGACGGTTTGCCCAAACCAGATACTCGGCATCTGCTGCCGGGGCCGGCTACGTTTTTTCGCGTGCACGAGTTGTTGCGCCGAACGCGCTCGCAGAACCTACCGATCCAAATCGGCGGGAAAGAATTTTCACACAACCAAGTCGTCGCTCTCTATGAACGTTGCATGCCGAACGTGCGCTTGCACCATGCGCCTTGGTGTTCGCTCACGCGCTACGGCACTTCGCTCGGGTTGGCCTTGGGCGTCACGTTGCTGGTATCGCACATTGTCGCTCGCGGGCGGTATAGTCAGCAGCTGCTCGATCTTAGTGTGCTCTATTACATGGGGCTGTATACGACGCTGGCGGCTTTCATCTACACGGCGCTGAAACGAAACCGCGACGTGCGCCATGCCGCGCCGTGGAATACTGCAATCTATCTCGATCTTAACATGGATCTGGTGCGCCGTGACTTGCCTGCCGCTGCTCTGGCGCGCAAAGAATTCATTCCGCGCCAGAGGTATTTCAAGACGTCGGCGTTCTATCACATGCTCGCGCGCAAGATCGAAAACCACGGTTTCGACGCCGAGCTTTCCGCGCAGCTTTCGCCAAAAAAAACATGACGTGTCCGCCGCTTTGAAACCGGTGGCGGTTTTGTGCGTCAGTGTATTTCGTTGATGAAACACATTTTTCTCCTGCTGGCCATGCTCGGCTTTGTCACTGGCTGTTCCTCGTTGGCGAGCTGGAAAGACCCGGCGGTCAAGTTGCAAAACCGCAGCCATTTCTATGTCGAAACCGAGCTTGCCGACGGTCGGAAGTTGCACGCCGCCATCGCCGAGGAACTACGGGCGATGGGTTGCGCGGCCACTTCGGGGCCGCTCACGATGATGCCGGGCGAGACCGATGTGCTCGTGTCTTTCCAGAGTCGTTGGGAATGGGATTTTACCACTTACCTGATCGAGCTCGATCTGCAAATGCGCGACCCCAAGTCCGGCCGCATTCTGGCGACCGTGCGTTTTCACCGCCCAGCGCTGGGCGGCACCTCGACCCAGGATGTAATCCAGCGGGTGTTGGTGGAGCTATTGGGCGCAAAAAAAACCGCGGCTGTGGGCCGCGGTTTTTTGGTGATGGGTTAAAGTTCGGCGATGCCTTCGCGCACGGCGTAGCGCACGAGTTCGGCTGCGCTTTTGCAGCTGAGTTTGTCCATCAGGCGCGAGCGGTTGGCCTCGATCGACTTGATGCTGAGCCGGAGCTTGGTGGCGATTTCCTTGTTGCGCAGGCCGCTGGCGATGTAGCGCAGTAATTCCCGTTCGCGGTCGGAAAGCACGGGGGCCACCGGAGCTGATGCGGCGAAACTTTGCGCACGGATGAGCGCGGTGGTGACTGCCGGGCACAGGTACATGCGTCCTCCGAGTACGGTTTGGATGGCACGGATCAATTCCTCGCCCGCTTCCTCCTTCAGCACGTATCCAGAAACACCGGCCTGTAAGGCGCTGTTGACGGTCTCGGGCGCGGTTTCGGCGGAAAGGATGATGATCTTGGGCGCGGGCTGGATCGCCAGAATGCGGCGCGAGGCATCAACGCCGTCGGAGGCGGAGAGGTGGATGTCCATTACGACGATGTCGGGTTGGAGTTCGCTCGCTTTGGCGACCGCTTCGTTGGCGTCGGCGGCTTCGCCCACGACGAGTAGGTCGGGATCGCTTTCGAGGATCAGTTTCACGCCTTGGCGTACGATACTGTGGTCGTCAACAAGGAGGATTTTCGCGTGGATGCTCATGGTTGAGAGAGGGCTGGGTCGAGTTCTTGATCAAGGCACTTTCGCACGGCACGAGCGAGAGTTTCGGAGCTAAATGGTTTGGGCAAAAAGTTTATACCTGCGGCGGCGAGTTGTTCTGGGGTGATCCGGTCGGCGGCATAGCCGGTGGTGATGATGCGGCGGAGCTTGGGGCTTTTCTCGTGGAGTCGCAGGCAGAGATCAAGGCCGGAGATGCCGCCGGGCATGATCATGTCGGTGAAGAGTAGGGCGATGGCGTCGGGGTGTTTGTCCCAGAGGGCGAGTGCGGCACGGCCGTCGGCGGCTTCAAACACGCGGTAACCGAGGACCTTAAGGCTCATCGCGACCATGTTGCGGAAGCCGGAATCATCCTCGACGACGAGCACGCTTTCGGTGCCGCCTTCGATGTTCTGCGTTTCGGGGTTGGTTTCGGGCGCGGGTGCGGGGGCGGTCGAGGCCGGCAAGAAGATGCGGAAGATGGTGCCTTTACCCACGGTGCTGTGCACGTTGATCCAGCCGTGGTGCTGTTTCACGATGCTATAGACAGTGGCTAGGCCTAAGCCGGTGCCCTTGTCTTTATCTTTGGTGGTAAAGAAGGGTTCGAAAATATGCTTGAGCGTGGCGGCATCCATGCCGCAGCCGGTGTCGTTGACGGAGAGGCAGACAAAGTCGCCGGAGCGGCATTCGGTGTCGCCGAGGGGTTTGGTCGAGGAGAGGGAAACCGGGTGAGCGTCGATGGAGATGCGGCCACCCTGCGGCATGGCATCGCGGGCGTTGACGCAGAGGTTCATGATGACCTGCTCGATCATGCCGGGGTCGGCCTCGATCCAGAGCGGCGTGAAGTTGCGCTTGAAGGCCAGCGTGATGTGTTCGCCGATCAGGCGATGGAGCATTTTCAGCAGGTTGGCGACGAGGTCTTCGAGGTCGGTCGTGCAGTTGCGCATGACCTGGTGGCGGCTGAAGAGGAGGAGCTGGCGGGTGAGGCCGGTGGCGCGCTTGGCTTCGGTCTCGAGTTCCTTGAGCGAGGCCTTCATCGAGGCAGAGAGCTCGGGCAGCCGCAGCAGCAGGCTGAGGTGCATCATCGTTGCCGATAGGATGTTGTTGAAATCGTGGGCCACGCCGCCGGCGAGCTGGCCGATGGCTTCCATTTTCTGGGCCTGCAGGAGCTGGTGCTCGAGTTGCTTGCGGTTGGTGACGTCTTGGACGAGGCAGGCGAATTTCCCGGGTTGCGGGCGGAAGGCGAGCACTTCGAAATGTTTGCCCAGCGCGACGGAGAATTCCTCGAAGCGTCTCGGCGTGCCGGTGCGCACGACTTCTCCGTAGAGTTCCAACCAGCGGCGTTCGATCGAGGGGAGCACGCTCAAGACCGTTTTACCGATGATGTCGTCAGCATTGAGGCTGGTCATCTGCTGGAAGGCGCGGTTGACGGCGATAAATCGGTAGTCTATGGGCGCGCCGTTCGCGTCGTAGATCATCTCGTGTAAGGCGAAGCCGTCGAGCATCTGCTCGAAAAGGGTTTGGTACTTCTCTTCGCTTTCGCGCAGGGCTTGTTCGATCCGTTGATGGGCGCGGCGCTCGGGGAGAATGACAAGGGCATCGGCGACGGCTTGGCCGAGTCGAGCGATATCTTCGTGGAGAACGTAGTCGCAGGCGCCCGCTTTCATGAGCGCCACGGCTTGCTTGTCGAGGCTTTCGGCGAAGATCAGGCAGGGTAGAGCGGGCGCGGTGTTTTGTAGGGCGGCCAGCGCCTGCTGGGGGGAGGAGCTGCGGTTAGACTGGTGGACGAGGACGACTTGCCAGGGGTGCAGCGCGAGAAGGGCGGAGAGGTTTTTGGCATGGTCGAGTCTGCCGCTGTTCACATCAAAACTTGCTGTTTTTAGGGCATGTACAACCCGTTCTGCCTCCAACTCAGAGTCTGTGATTTGCAATAGGTGTAGCCTCGCCATACGTGATGCGGCTATGCGATATCAATTAATCAGCCATAACCAAAGATAGGATGTAAACTTGTCTGAAATCTGTAAACCCATAAGTCTACTGTGTTCGAGTTTTTTATGCGTGGGGCAAACTTATGCGCAGGGCGGGGCGGGCCAGTAGTTCGTGGAGGCGCTTGAGTAACTCCTCTGGGGTGAAGGGTTTGGGGAGAAAAGAAAGGCGCGGGTCATTTGGGAAACGTTCGCGGACATCGACTTCGCTATAGCCGCTCATGATGAGGACCGGCACGTCGAGTTTCATCTGACGCAGTTCGTGCAGTGTGGCGCGGCCATCCATGCCGGTCATAGTGAGGTCGAGCAGGATCGCAGCGAAACGGTCGCCATGGGCTAGAAGGAGGGCCAATGCCTCGTAGCCGTCGGATGCTTGGGCGACGTTGTGGCCCTGACGCTCGAGAATGCTGCAGGCGAGTTTGCGTACGTTGGGTTCGTCATCGACGACCAAGAAGGAGGCTGCGGTGCGCAGGGCGGCGATCTCTGTTGGGCGGGCCGCGGGCTGTACGTTTTTGAGCGGGAGCGGTTTGTCGGAAAGCGGTAGTAGCATGCGGAAGGTGGCGCCCTTGCCGAGTGTGCTTTCGACAAAGAAAGCGCCGCGGTGGGAACGCACGATACCGAGCACGGCGGCGAGCCCGAGGCCACGTCCGACAAATTTTGTGGTGAAAAAGGGGTCGAAAATGCGGAGCATTGTTTCCTCGCTCATGCCACTGCCTTCGTCCTGTACTTCGAGCACGACGTATTCGCCGGGCTCGAGTTTCTGGCCCACGCGGGCGGTGAGCAGTGTCTCCGCGGCGATGGGCCGTCGTGTCGTGGAAACGCGGATACGGCCGCCGCCATCGCCGATGGCTTCGGAAGCATTGATCACGAGATTCATCACGACTTGGCGGATTTGCGTCGGGTCGGCTTCGATGACGAGGGGCTGGTCGCCGAGGGCGAAATCCAAGCTGGCGTTTTTGTTGATGGAAAGACGCAGCAGGTGGACGGTGTTGGCCACGATGTCGTTGATGTCGCAGTCTTCCATGCTGATTCTGCTTTTGCCGGCGTAGGTGAGCATTTGCCGGCAGAGATCGGCCGCGCGTTGGGAGGCGGTTTCGATCTGGGTGAGCGACTCGGCGGCGAGTGCGGGGGCTTCGCGGGCGAGCGAAGCGTTGCCGATGATGACGGTGAGCAGGTTGTTGAAATCATGGGCGATGCCGCCCGCGAGCACGCCGAGGCTTTCGAGCTTTTGCGCCTCCAACATCTTGAGCTGAAGTTGGCGCCGGTCCTCCTCTTCATTTATCCGCTGGGTGATATCCTGAAATGAGCCGTACACGCGCACGACGCGTTCCGTGTTTTTATCGGTTCGGCCAATGGTGCGCACCCAGATGTGGCGCTGTTTCGCTGTGATCAGATCGAGCTCAAGTTCAAATGATTGGCCCTTTTCGAGCGCGAGCTTGAAGGCTTGGCGGATTTTGTTTTGTTCCGTCGGCTGGTAGAATAGGAAGACACGCTCCATCGTCAGCGTCTTTTCATCGGGCTCCAGATCGTGAATCAGGAACGACTGAAACGTCCAAAAGAGGGAGTCGTTGGCGGTATCGTATTCCCAACCGCCGATTTCAGCGGCGCGTTGACTTTGCTCAAGCAAGGCTTGGCTGCGGCCGAGTGCCTCCTCGATGCGTTTATGCACGGTGATGTCGCTCGCCGCGCCGGTCACGCGGGTGGGGAGGCCTTTCTCATCGCGGGCCACCACCATGCCGCGGTCAAGGATCCATATCCACTGGCCGTTTCGGGCGCGTACACGATACTCGACCCGCTCGTGACCCAGTTGCAGGAGACGGGAGCGGGCATTGCGCGCGAGGGTGATGTCATCGGGATGGATGACCGGGTCGAGGGCGTCGACCCCGGTGCCGATTTGATCCGGGGTGCCGCCGAGCATCTTGCTCCAGCGTTCGCTGCGGGTGACGCGGTTGGTGATGATGTTCCAATCCCAAAAAGCATCCTGACTGCCTTCGAGCAGCAGGCTGAGCCGTTCCTCGCTGGTTTGCAACGCCTTGGCCTGAAGGCGGAGTTTTTTTACCAGCCTGCGTTGTAACCAAAAGGCCGCAGCAAGGGTGAAGATGATAATCAGGGTCTGCAGCCGGTAGGGCCTGAGGTCGCTCCAGCGGAGTTTGCGCGGCTCCAGCAAGCCGAACCATCTCTCGTAGATATCGTCGTAGGTACCGTTGCGCCGGATGATCACGAGCCCTGTGTTGATTTCGTAGAGCAGTTGATCGTGCGCTTTCGGGACGGCCAGATGGTACTGGTAGCGCAGATCGGGGAGGTTAAACGGCGCCATCTCGACGTGATCGAAGTGGTTTTCGCGGATAAAATAGTCGGCAAAAGCCCTGATGCCAAAGACCGCATCGACTTGACCGGAATTCAACTGCGCGAGCGCCTCGTTGAGCGATTGTACCGGAACCAGCGAATTAGACCAGCCGTGCTTGGCGGTGGTTTCATAGGCATAGGTGTTGAGCGCGGCGGCAATGCGCTTGGTGGCGAGATCTTCTGCCTTGCGCACGGTGGAGTCTCCTTTGTGGATATAGATGGCACCGGGCAGCATCAGGTGCGCGATGGAGAAATCGGCGTAGGTTGTGCGCTCGGCAGTATAGACCATGTTGGCCATCACGTCGACGCGCCCGGCCTTGAAATCAGTGATGAGATCGTTCCAAGGTCGATAATCTATGACATAGGACAGATTGCGCTCTTTGCAGATCGCAGCGACCAAATCGACAATGAAACCACTGGGTTTGCCCTTGCGGTCGGCATGCACGAGAGGACTGGTGCCGGTTGAAACGCCGATGCGAATGGGCTGCGCGGCGACGGCCGTTTGCGCGCTCAAAGCAGGGGCGAGCAGCGCGTAAAATACGAGCGCAACAAATGACCTCCTCGCGAGTCCCATGAAAAAAAAACTGCGGGCTGGATGAGCTTTGGTCAGAGAAAAATTTGATAAGCGGAAGATCACCCGAATCAACAATGAGATAACCGCAGTTTAGGTCTGCCTATGCCAGCACAAAGGGAATGGCGGTATCCCTATTTCTGTCTTTGAAATCTCTTCTTGCGCAAGCTCAGTCCCAAAGCGTCAGTGGCTTTAGGGTGAGTCCCTCAAAAATAGCGCAGGCATGACCGCTGCAGCCAGATAGACATTACAGCTCGCTTCCTCGCGTACGTATCAGCGTTCCTAGTGGCGATCTATGCTGCGGCCAAAGTGCTGAAACCAAAACCGGTCTCAGATTCCTTTTACGCTGAAATCGTGACGGCCCAGTCCCCAAGCCGGCCGTTTACCGTCTAACCAGCGTTTTTCAGAGCCGTGTCTTCGTTGCCTTCGTTCTCTTCTGCATGATTCTCGACGGGCTTGGCTTTGAGGAAAAAGCTCCGGGCTCTTGGTCTAAAAACCAAGGACGGTTGGCGCTCTCTGCTCGAAGACGCAGGCGTCGCTGCCCGCCGTCGCATCGCGGAATTTATGGCATGACTAAATTTTGCTGGGCAGACACGCACTAACGAGAGCTCTTGAGGGCGGCTTGGGCTTCAGAAGTCAAGGCGGGCGGCAGGCCTGCATCCAGAGCTTTTTTCAAGGCCTGTCGGCCGTTTGTGCGGTCCTTTATCTCTAGCTGCGCGCGGCCGAGATAATACAGGAGGACGGTGTCATTCGGACGGGCGGTAGCGAGTGGTTTTAGAAGGGCAACGGCGCGGTTGGCTTCGCCTCCTTTACGATAGGTCAGGATGCCCAAGGCGCGGGTGAGCTCGGGGTCCGACGGGAAGACGGCGCGGGCCTGCTGGGCGTAGTCATACGCCTTTTCATCGAACTCACTTAGCGCCACGCCCAAAATAGCGAGACGGAGTTTGGCTGGAGTGAAATCCGGATAGTGGGCGAGGGCTTTTCCGTAGGTTACTCGGGCGGCGGTAGCGTTGGCACCGCGCTCTTGGGCTGCGGCGAGAGCGATGAGGGCGGGCACGGAGTCGGGGGCGGATTTGAGCAATAATTCGATTCTGTCGATGGCCGATGGATCGGGTTTTGACCCGAGTGCGATCAGTTCCAAAAACTGTCTGGTCTGTTCGGCTTGTGCGAAGGGTTTGAGGAGTTCGCCACGGGTCGCACTCGCGCGGGCTTGATCGAGGGCTTCCTGCGCGAATGTCTCGGCTTCGGAAACACGTCCGATACTGAAGAGCGCCTCAGCGGTTTCGTAGAGCAACCCGGGGTCATCAGTGATTTTGCGCGCGGCATCCTGGAGCAGGCTCGCGGCCCATTTGAAATCCCCTGACTCAAAGGCGATCCGCCCCAAGAGGCGACAGGCGTCGGGATCATCGAGGGCGATCTTTCGTGCGGTCTTGGCGGCTTCGAGCGCCTTGGCTGGTTCCTTGCGCAGCGCATAGAGTCGAGCCAGGTTTAAAGAGGGGGTGATGAGACCGGGGTTGGACTGCGCGGACAGCAGTTGGGTGGCGATGGCTTTGTCGATGGCGCCTGTCTGCTCTTGTTGGGCGGCGAGGCGGGCGAGCGCGACCGGGTCGCCGGGTTGTTTGGCCAAGGTGTTTTTCAGCAGGGCGAGCGCGTCGGCGTTGGCCTCGCGACCGTCGATGGCGAGTAAGGCGAGGCGGTTTTTGGCGTCGGTGGATTCAGGGAATGCCTTGTTTTGATCGAGGGCGTTCTGCAGAGCGAGGCGAGCGGGGGCTTCAAGGCCGAGCATGTAGCGGGTCAGTCCTAGGTGATAGTGGACGGTTGGCTCATCGGGCAGTTTTGTGGCACTTTCTTCCAGCAGACTGAGTGCCCAACGGTAGTGGCCTTTTTTGAAGATGATCCAGCCGAGGGTGTCGGCCGTGTGCGGTTCGCCGGGCTGTATCTCGCGTGCTTTTTGCGCGGCGGCGTAGGCTTTGTCGGGCTCGTTCAAATGCTCCGAGTAAAGATAGGCTAGGTTGTTGAGCGCATTGAAGTGGCGCGGATTTAGGGTGAGAATTTTATCGTAGGCGTCACGCGCGGCCGTGTGGTTTTTCTGTTGTTCTTGAAGCATCCCGATGAGCATCCACGCGCCAACGTCCTTCGGGTTTTGGTTCACGATGGCGTTGAGATTGGCTATGGCTTTTTCTCCGCGGCCGGCGTTGATTTGTAGTTGGGCGAGGAGGCGGCAGGCCTCGGTGTTATCCGGCTGAAGTTCGATGGCCTTGGAGAGTTCTGCCTCGGCACGGGCGGTGTCGGCTTGCTGGAGCGCGATTCTGGCCAAGAGCACGCGGGCACCGGCCAGTTTGGGGTTTTTTACTAGTTCGGTTTCGACGCGTTGATACGCGGTTTCAAACTGCTTTTCGCGCAAATCCAGCGCGACTAAGTAGTCCAGCGCAGGAAGCAACCCTGGGGCGCGTTCGAGGGAGAGCGTGAAGGATTGCCGGGCCTGCTCCAGCTGGTTTTGTTGCAACAAAATCAGGCCGGTCATCAGCGAGACTTGGGCATTGCCTGGGAAATGACTTTCCAGCTGACGATAGAGCGCGAGGGCTTCGGCGAGTTTTTTTTGAGCGCGGAAGGCTTCGGCGAGCAGGAGGTGGAGTTGGAGGTTTTCCGGGTGCTGGCGTACCAGCGGCTTGAGGAGGAGTTCGGCTGCGCCGGGTTCGCCGGTGCGCAGACTAAGGTTGGCCAAGGCGAGGGCGGCTTCGGCGAGGTTGGGGGAAAGAGTGAGGGCTTGTTTGAGGCTGACGGCGGCTTTAGCGGGTTCGCCTACAGCGAGATAGGCGAGGCCGAGGTTGTAGTGAACCAGTGGGGCGCGCGGAAAATTTTGGGCGAGCCGTTCAAATTCCTCAATGGCCTTGGCCGGGGTTCCCTGGGCCATGAGCAAGCGTCCGCGCAGGACTCGTGCTTCGAGGTGACCGGTGTCGCGGGAGATGATGTTCTCGATGTAGGCAGCGCACTCAGGGAATTGTTTGTCGGTTAGGGCGAGTTCGGCCAGCAGGGTCCAGGCCGCAAGAAAATCGGGCGTGGCGCGGGTGAGTTCGCTGAGGTATTGTTTTCCCGCTGTGACATCGCCGGTTTGAATTTTATACTGGGCGTATTGGAGATGTCGGGGTGATCGAGCGGGCGAGGCATCCGCTGCCTTTTTAAAGGATTGTTCGGCCAACGGTTTGTTCTTCTGGATCCCATACAAGTAGCCGAGCGAAGTGTGGGCGGCGGCGTATTGGGGGTCGACGGCCAGCGCTTGGTTTAAGAGCGCCTCCGCTTCTTTGGTGTGGCCCTGACGCTGCTCAAGTTGGGCAAGGGCGGTTAGCACCGGCGCTCCGCTCGGCGCGGGTGGCGGCAAGCTTTCCAGGCGCGTCCGCACGGTGGCGATATCCTGTGGTTTGGCAACGGTGGCAACCAACAGCAGGGGCGCTTCCGGGTCCTGCGGGCGTCGGTCGAGAATGAAATTGGCCTCGGCTAGGGCATCTTTTGGGCTGCCCATGGCCAAGCTGAGCGAGCCGTATTTTAAACGCAGCGCCAGGTTTTCTGGCTCCAGCTCACGACCTTTGACCAAAAAGGGGATTGCCTGGGTGATACGGCCTTGTTCGGCATAGAGCATGCCGAGGCGTGCGATCGCATGCGGGTTGAGGCTGTCGATCTTCAGGACGTTTTTGTAGTCGATCTCGGCTGCCTCGTATTTCCCTTTGTCAAAATTGCGGTCGGCCAGCTCTTGATAGCGGGCTTTTTTTGCTTCGGGAGAGCAGCCTGTCAGGGTGAAAATCAGCAGCGCTGCGCAGTAAAAGGGACGTGAGCGAGGAAGGAGTTTTCGCATGGGGGTTAGCAAGGAGATTGGCGAAACGAAGTGGTTCAGGGGGCTAGCCGGAGGAGATGTCCGCCGTCTTCGCGGGGTTGGTTTTAGAGCTGCCGGATGCGGCAGAAGTAGGGCGCTCAGTTCGCATGAGCAGCAATAACAGCAGAAAGAACGGAATCAGCGACAGGACGAAAAAGTACGGGCCGCCTTGATGATGGAGCGGGGAATCGATCATTTCCGGGCCTTTTCGCACGCAGAGTTCGCCCAGCACAAAGACACGCAGACCGTTGCGCAGTAGAGCGAGTGGGATGACCGCCAGCGCGAGAGCGGCGCGCCGAACCGGTGAACGGAGGAAAAAATAGCCGGCGAGGATGCTGCAGATGAAGAGCGCAAGGCTGGAGTGGATTCCGCTGCATTCGGGTGCGATTTGCAGGGTAATGCCGGGCAGCTGAAAAACGAGTCCGTCGGCAAACACCGTCGTGCCTGCCAGCGTGAACAAAGCCTGGGCCGCCGCTGCCGAACCTTGTTGAAGAAGGAATTCAACGCCTGCTTCGAGGATCTTCGGCAGGGGAATCATGAAGACGAGGAAAGCGAGCGGGAAGGAAATGGCGCGCAGCTTTTCACGACCTAGCTGCCAGGCGCAAAGTCCGGTGAGTGCACCGAGAAACGACAGAGTCGTCAGTGCGAGTGAATCCTCGCGGGCAAGGGCAATTCCTCCGAGGCTTGCGAGCAGGGCTCCGGCCAGAGAGGCTGCGGCTACGGCGAAAGCGAGGAGGGCCAGTGGTCGGTCGGGAGCGGAGATCGGCGGCAGGGTGGCGCGGCGTTGCCAAATGAGGTATAGGCTGATGAACGGGATCAGCACGATGTGCGAATACAGGCTGCTCTGGAGTGCGAACGTCGCGAGACGGGAGAGCGGCAGCCCATAGAGGAGAAGCAATCCGGCGCCCGTGAAAAAAAAATTGCGCATAAATCCCGTGGACAAGGAGGGGATTAAAAACGGTATCCGAGTTCAATGCCAACTTGTTCACTCGAAAAACCAAAGCCAGTGGCATTCGATGAGTTGCGACTATTTTGATAGGTTAGTGCCACGGAGAGACGGGTGAAGAACGCGGTTTGCAGACCGAGATTGAAGGCATCGACTTTGTCCACGCGAGCGGAGACATCGGTGTTACCGGTGAGGCGGTAGCGCGACTCTTGGTGGTCAAAGGCTGCCCGTAGCTGGAGCTTTTTTAGGAGGCGTTGTTGGAGGGCGACGCCCCAGCGGGTGGACTCCACTAATTGGCGGTCGAAATAGGAGGCCGTGGTGGCTCGTGAGGCGGTGAAACTCAGCTGGGTGGTGGCAACGGGGGTATAGCGGAGCGTGGCGCTGAGCACGGGGTTGCTGACGTTGGCGGCGTCCGTGGTGTTGATGTGGCGGTTTTCGATACCGGCATGAAGGGCGAGATCGAACTGGGTGCCAGGGTGCCAGGTGAGTTGGCTGAGAAATTGGATAGCGGACATATCCGGCGCGTGGTCGATCTGAATGTAACTATATTCCGCGCCCGCGGCGGCATCCAGTTGCGCCGGGGCTTGCTGCCAATGCACGAGTTCGCGCAACGCCCATTCGCGCGTGGTGTTGATACTATCGGCAAAGCGAAGCGTTTGCCGCGCCTCCGACTCCAGCGCGAGCTGACGGCCGACTTGGCCGCGCGCATTGAGCAGCGTGGCGTGCCCGGTTTGTTGGGTCTGGCGACCGGTTTCGATCAGCGGCGAATCGGATCGATTGTAATTTTGCGAAGCATGGAGCGTCCATCCATCGTACTGCGTGGCCCAGTTGAGTCGGGCGGACTGGTCAACCGTGTCGCGAAAGGCGCTATTTGAGTAGGCATTCCACGTCGGGGTGTAGTCAGCGGTCCAGTGCTTGCCTATTTCCACCAGTAAGCCCGGTGAGAAGCTGTGGATGGTGGTGGTGGACTCGGCTCCCGGCGAAGCTTGGATGCCGTTGCCGTACAGGAAGCGATAAGTGACGTGTGGCCGCCAAGTGCTGGGCCCCCAGCGCAAGCCTTCGTTGGACACGGCGGGGGTTGGCGTGCTGGAGGACATCACCGAGCCGCCAAGGGAAGCCGTTGGCGGTAATGAAGGGTTCGATGCGGCAGAAATGGTGCTGCTGGGAGCGATGATTTGCTGGCCGCGGATCACCGGCACGGCACAAAGGATTCCGATCAACGCGGCGCAAAAAAGAACAGGGGGCAGGGTGAACGGCGTTTGCATGGGAGTTCGTGTGCAGGGGGAGGATCAGGTGTTGCGCGAATATATCCGATGCAGGGGCACTAATCCAATATCATTTATCTTTGGTCGATCGAGTACTTGGGGTTCAGTGTAAATCGATGCGACCAGAATCCAATGGTGATTTTATCGCGGCCGCAGAATTATTCGATGAGTATGTTTTTTGCTGAAATTGAAGAAAGAGGTTCGTCGGCAAAAAATAAAAATATGAATATTTAGATTAACGAGCTGGATTGTTCGCTCGACCATGGTGGAGGTTTTGGGGCAGTTTCTATTCCATGTGCGCTCACGGAAAACTCGCTGGATTTCAGTTACCGGAAAAGGATACTGTTTCTGTGTGGGTTGTTCGGGTGTCAAAAATGAGGGCGTCTATACCGAGCCTGGCACCGTTTCTATCTCAACAAGAACGTGCAATCGCCACGCGTTTTATACACGAGGCTGATCGCGAACGCTACGTTGTGGCGCATGGAGTTGTTCGTGATCTGCTGAGTCGGTATTTGAATATTGATCCTGAAGCACTCGCTTTCGTTACGAATAAGTTTGGGAAGCCGGATCTCGTTTCTTTAGGCGATCGACCGCCACTGCGATTCAATTTGGCTCATTCAGGGGATTTGGTGCTTTGTGCCGTGACGCTTGAGCGGAGAGTGGGGGTCGATGTTGAAAGAGTGCGAACGGATTATGACGTGATGGAATTGGCAATTAACCAATTTGCAGATGATGAAGTGAGGGCATTACGAAATTATTCAGCGACAGAGAGGCCGAACGCATTTTTCCGGTGTTGGACGCGGAAAGAGGCCTATATCAAGGCGAGAGGCGAAGGGCTGGCTTTAGCGTTAAATCAATTTGCAGTGACCGTTTCAGCGGAGGAGATCCCAAAAGTGTGTTGGTCGAGTGACGAGGTGGATGCGGCTAAAAACTGGACTATGGTAAATCTCGAAACTCATCCTGGGTACGCTGCTGCAGTCGTCGTGGAGGGTGAGGCGGTGCAGATGACCTGCTGTCGAAGTGATTATTGCCAAATTATTTCGAGCTGAAAGCTGGAGCGGTGGATATGCTGGAAGAATCGCAATAATTCATTGCGCTGCGAGTTCATGATTGATCGCTTTTGCGATTTCTTCGACGGCTGGTTCATCCAATAGATTTTGACGGAATCCTTGTATGGCGTGGTTTGCCACTTTCCCTTTCAAAAAACCAGTCCAGCCAAGCATCGTATCGGGTTGGAGTTCGCGTGGTTGCTTTTTGGCGTAGAAAAACAGAACTTGGCCATCGTATTGTCGCGGGCGATACTTTAGCCAAGCGGCATCATTTCTTTCTCCTAGCTGTTCGAGATGATAGGCGAGTGAATGGGCCTTAGGCTTTGTGTGTACAGGTTCACTCATTTTGCCGTAAAAGTGTTCTGTTTTCACGCCGATGAGGTCGCGAATTCGATTTGTTCGCGTGCATAGATGCATGAATTTATCGCGAGCAGATTTTCCGGAAAAATTTGATAATTCAAGTAATGCACGTTCTTGAAGTTTGCTGATTATAAAACCTGCTTTTGAAATATCAGTGCGCAGGCGGAATGGGTATTCGTGTGTAGCGGCATTGATCATGAAGACCAAAGCTGTTTTTTGGTCGAGCGCTTGGAGTTGAAGTGCTGTTTCGACGGCGAGAAGGCCGCCGAAGCAGTATCCTCCAAGGATATAGGGCCCGTTGGGCTGAACAGCTTGTATTTCTTTAAGATATGCGCTTGCCATTTCCTCCATTGAGGAAGGTCCAAAAGCACCTCCGTTAACACCATGACATTGCAGTGCGTGAACCGGGCGGTCTTTTCCTATGAGCGTTGCAAGGCGATAGTATTCGAGCACGTTGCCGCCATGGCTGTGAAAAATAAAAACAGGCGTGCGAGAGCCTTGGTTGATGATGGAAACGAGCGATTGTGTTCCTGCGGTAGAGCTAGATTGGGTTATCCGCTGGAGGTTTTGCCGTGGCGTGGGTGCGTTAAGTAATGCCGAGAGGGGAAGTTTTACGCCAAAGGTTCGCTCAATCTGATTCGTGAGCGTAACAGCAAGCAAGGAGTGCCCTCCTAGGTCGAAAAAATTAGCGTCGGGATCAATTTGGGTTGTACCAAGAACTTGTTTCCAGAGTGATATCAAGGATTCAAGTGTAGGTGCTGTATCGAAGGGCTTTTCTTTTGTCGCTGCGGGGGCCTCATTTTCTTTATTAGTACGTTTCTGGAGAAAGCGAATCCATGGGCTCTTGGGTGAAGGTGGCTCATTTGATTGTTTCGGGCGTGCCGCAATATAGAGCTCTTCTCGCTCAAAGGGATAATGCGGTAATTCGACGCGCTTGCGTGGACTCACGGAGCCGATGGTTTCAGGGGCAACTGACGCCCCGTGGCACCACAGTGCTCCTACTGCGCGCAGGAAATAGGCTAAATCTGAAACTTGTTGGCGCGGATGACGAACCGACGGCACTGCGGGCATGGCCGTGATTGCGGCTGGTTGCTGGCGCGCGAGCGAGCAAAGGGTGTTGCCCGGTCCAATTTCAAGCAGGACGGCCGATTCAAAACGAGCGGCGATTGCGGCAAGATTATCGCCGAAACGTACCGCATTGCGCAGTTGTTTGGCCCAGTAATTTGGATCGACTGCTTCTTCTGCGGTCATCCATGCACCACTGAGATTTGAGGCGATGGGAAGACGCGGCGCGTGTCGTTCGACCCGGGCAATTACCTCGGCGAGCTGCGAGGCAGCCGATTCCATCATTCGCGAATGGAAGGCGTGGGACGTGTGAAGCCGTTGGCCATTGATGCCTTTTGATTCTAGTGCTCGGGCAAAAATATCGATTTCCGTGGAAGCGCCGCTTACGACACAGACCGCTGGTCCATTAATCACAGCGAGATCTAAAGTTGTCGGCATCAGGCTTCGCACTTCGGCTTCTGGGCGGAGCACGGCCAGCATGGTGCCAGGCTCCATCGCTTGCATAAGGCGCGCACGCTCGCGCACGATCAGCAGTGCATGCTCAAGTGAAAAGACTCCGGCTACACAGGCGGCGACGTACTCGCCGATGCTATGCCCTGCGACAGCGATGGGTTTAATACCGTGTGATGCCCAGAGACTGGCAAGGGCAAATTCGATGGTAAACAGAGCTGGTTGCGTGATCGCTGTTTGATTTAGCAGGCTCTTACTTGATTCATCGGTTGCATATAGAATATCGAGTAGCGACTCACGCCCTCCGATTGGTCCTATGATGCGGGCGCATTGTTTCACTGTATCACGGAATATAGGACTTTCTCGGAAGAGACCGGCCGTCATATCGGCATACTGTGAGCCTTGTCCTGAGAATAAGAAAACCACGGCTCGGTCGGCTCGGCTGGCACGCCCTTGCGCGGTTAGCAGGTCATCGGGCTTTTCGATGCGAGCCACTGCCGTTTCGGTGTTATCTGCCACCACGCATAAGCGGTGCCTCAGGGGCTGGCGACCGTTTGTGAGCGTAAAGGCCACATGGGCGAGGTCAGTGCTCTCTTTGGCCGTCTTAAGGTGCTGCGCTAAATTATTCGAAGCTGTTTTTAGCGCCGTTTCAGTCGCGGCTGAAATCGGCAGTAGATGCCATTGTTGTGTAGGATTGGGGCTGGGTGTTGGTTTCGAGATGAACTCCTCGACGATCACATGTGCATTGGTTCCCCCAAGGCCGAACGAGCTGACACCGGCAATTCGTCGGCCGTTGCGCGGTTGCCAGTCCATCAAGCGGTCGACCACGAAAAAGGGGCTTTCGGCTAAGCCCAGTTCGGGGTTTGGCTTGGTGAAGTGCCGTGTCGCAGGCAACTTACGGTTTTGCAAGGAGCAGATCGTCTTGATTAGGCCGGTCACGCCGGCGGCTACGTCGAGATGGCCGACATTGGGCTTAACCGAACTGAGGCCACAGTAGCCACGGGCTGTCGTGCTTTTTTGAAAGGCTTTCGTCAACGCAGCGACTTCGATCGGATCGCCGAGCGAAGTCGCGGTGCCGTGAGTTTCGATGTAACTGATGTCGTCGGCTGTGACACCGGCAACCGCTTGTGTCATCTCGATGAGTTCAGCCTGACCAGCGACGCCGGGGGCCGTGTAGCCTGCGCGTGCTGAACCGTCGTTGTTGACGGCTGAACCTCTTATCACAGCAAGGATTCGATCGCCGTCGGCGATGGCTTCTTCGAGGCGTCGCAGCACGACGATGCCTGCACCTTCGCCGAGAACGGTACCGTTGGCTCCTTGGTCAAACGTGCGTACTAAACCATCTGGAGAAAAAATTTCTCCTTCGCGAAACTGGTAGCCTGGAGCCCGGGGGAACTGTAATGAAACGCCTCCGGCCAAGGCCATGTCGCATTGGTAAGTCAGCAGAGCCTGACAGGCTTGATGGACTGCAACCAATGACGTGGAACAGGCGGATTGCACAACCATCACGGGGCCGCGTAGGCCGAATTTATAGGCGATGCGCGAAGCGAGGTAGTCCTTGTCGTTGCCGACGATGGAGTTGAAGTTAGCTAACTCTTCAAAGTAGCCAGACTGCGAGAGTAAGTTTTTTAGAAAATAGTTTCCAACTCCGCAACCAGCCCAGATGCCAATGGCTCCATCGAAACGATGCGGGTCATGTCCGGCATCTTCAAGAGCCTCCCAGGCGCATTCCATAAAGATGCGATGTTGCGGGTCGATGAGTTCGGCTTCTTTTGGACTGAATCCAAAAACATGGGGATCAAATGCAGCAGGGTTCGCAAGGACGGGGCTACGGCGGACATAGTTGGGTTGCGTGGCGACCTCACGAGGCAGACCGGCAGCCACCAGTTCATCGACAGAGAATTCCCTGAAACACTCTTTGCCTTCGATGAGATTAGTCCAGAATTCGGCGACGTTTGCCGCCATTGGAAATCGACCAGCCATGCCGACAATGGCGATACCTTCAAGGGGGGTAGGTTCAGTCATGTTGAAGCGTAGAGATTGGATCGGCTGTGTCGTTTGCCAGCGGTTCGCTCAAAAGGGAAAAGGATTTGTCTGGAAATGGTTATTACGCCTGCTGCACTGAGTTGCAAATCATCTCCCTCGGAATTTTCTGAGGCGTTCAAAGGCTGCAGGCAATGGTGTTTTGGCGGAGGACTCCTTGGGCTGAGCGCTTGGCCTTTGTGGTGTCGGATGGGTGTTTTTCTGTTCAGTCAGGTTGCGAGCCAGTGCGTCGATTGTTGGATAATGGAAGAGATCGACGATTTTGACGGACAAGCCTTGGCGACGGAGTTCGAGTGCCAGTTGCGCAATTAACAGGGAGGTGCCGCCGAGTTCGAAGAAGTTTTCTTTGGTGCCGATATCGGGCAGGGCGAGGATTCGTTTCCACGCTGCCGTGATGATCGCTTCCGTCTCGGATTGCGGTGTGCTCAGCGTGTTCGTGCGATGCGGCGTGGTCGGGCGGCGTGGTAGCTGTTGGCGTGAGTTCGTTAGAGCGGCAAAAATGGTTTCGGCTGAGGCTAGTTCATTGGCTATGTCCATGAACCGTTCATTTTCTCGCGGAGCTGACTGTTTTGGCGGAGCCGAGTTTGCGGCGATCTGGTTTGGTTCTTTTGACTCGTTTGTGCTTGCGGGGATGAATTGCACGGTGGCCAAGCGCTGTGCGGTCACTCGTAGTTCGCCTTTTTCCGAAGGGTTGCCATCGCAGAGGCTTCGCACTTGTTCCAAGAAGGACCGTGCTGGTTCGTTGCGATCAGTCGGGGTAAACGGGAACGTGACCCAGTTGCAGCCGAGGTCAATGGCATGGTTGGCGAGGTAAGCGGCTATCCGATGCTCGACTCCGCGTCCCAGTGAGCGGCAACTCAACAGCAGCGAGTCAATTTGCAGCGTGTCTTCTTGCACACGGGTCAAGGCGGCACCCACCAAGCCATAATCACCAAATCGGTCACGCACGTTGATTACGAATGCGGCATGACGTGGCGTGCCAGTATAGGCGACCAACTCCGGCCGCGAGAGGCGTTGCACGGTGGTGTTGAACTGGTTGGTGCGAACCATGAGTTGTGCCACACGATCCTGTTCGGCTTCCACGACAGGGCGAATTTCCACCACGAGTTCGAGCCGGGTCAAAAAATCCGTGTAGGAACGGGTGTCGCTTCGTAGGTCTGCACGAAGGAGGTTGGCGCGATAGTGTTCGCTGCGTTTGCGGTCTTCCTCGGTCACTCGGGCGTGATCTAGCAGCCAAAGTTGGCGCAGGTAGGGCACGCGTTCGTTCCACTGTTCAGGCAGGTCGACGGTGAGGACTTCAGGGCAGTTAGCGCTCACTTCAGCGCGTTCGAGCGTGTTGTCATCGAGGAAAGCAAATGCAGCGAGCCCGATATTTATTTCCGCGGCGAGCGCCTGAAGGTTACTTGATTTGGGCTCCCAATTGATGCGTGCAAAGGCGATGTGTTCGCGCTTGAGGACCATAGCGGGATGACGGTCAAAAACCGACCAGACATCAGCCTCTTGGTTTTTACTGCAGAGGCAGAGCAACACTCCGGCCTGCTGTTGTTCGATCAGGTAGCCCTGAAAATGCCGTTGCGCAGTGTCGATCGTGACTCCTTCCGGTCCGTCTTCGCCCACCACGCCTTGCCACAGTGTGCCATCACAATCAATGGCGATGGCTTTGATGGGGGCTTGTCTGCCTTTGTGCAGCGTGCGCACAACACCGGTCGCCAACGCTGTCAGAAAATGGGGTGTATAAGGGATATGGCCGAGTTCTTCTCCCGCCGGTTCGTACCAATCAGCAACCGGATACCAGAGATTTAGCTTTTCTGGCGTGAGCACCTGTACGCCTTGAATTGCATCTAAACTCGCGGCGAACTCGGTGCGCAGTAAAGCCTCGTTGGGGACGGCGGTGCAAAGCCCTGGCGACGAAGGGCATATGGCCACACAGAGCGGGACCTGCATGGCTGGCGCATGGGTGAGAAGGGTGGCGATTAGTTCGTCAAGATTGCGCTTAAGTTGCTTGGCGAAGGCGTGTGGTTGTGGAGGCGGCGCGTGTCCTGCTTCAGGCTTGTCCAACTCGATGAGGTCGTCACATCGAATGAAGACCACGTTGTGCCCGCGTGTGTTACGCCGAAGTAAGCTCGCCGGGTTGAGGAGCTCCTGGAAAACTTGATTAAAAGGTGCGAAGGCCAGCTCGGCTGACCAGTCAAGTCGTTTGAACCAAAACCTGAACGCGTCCTGCATGGCCTCGGCGGTGAAGGTTGCAGCAATCACGATCTGCTCCTGCGTTTTTTGGAGGGACGCGATCGTTGGGCTAAAGTCAAAAAGCAGGGTGTCTGGCGAGGTCGAAACCTTGTTTAAGAGGGAATTGAATTCCTCAACCATCGCTTCGGCTTCGGCGTTGGTGAAGAGATCCGTGCAGTACTTAAAAAGGGCGAGCCATCCTGCACCGCGATCGACAAACTCCAGCGTCAAATCGAACTGTCCTTCCTGCTGGTGCAGTGGAAATGGTCCTGCAACGAGTCCCGACAGATTGACCGTGGCTTCGTCGGCTCCGGGGTAGATGAGATCCACGACATCGCCTAGCATTCGTCGTGAAAGAAGGTTGAAGAGAACCTGAAAAACCGGCGTGCGCGCAGGATCGCGATTGCCTCCAAGCTGTTCAACAATCGAGGCGAACGGCAGATCGCGATTTTCCAGTGCGGCCGCCAGTTCTTGTGCCGTGCGTTGTGCGTGTTCACGGAAACTCAACGCGCCCGACCGCTGGCTTCGCAGGGCTATTGGATTAACGAAATAGCCAACTGTATCCTCAGATTGGATGCCTCGACGACCCAGTGATGGCACGCCCACGGTGACATCGTTGAGTTTGGCCCGCTGCATGAGAAAGGCCTGAAACGTGGACAGAAGTAAGGCAAAGGGCGTCACACCCAGGCGGGTCGCGGCTTCTTCCAGTCGGGCACGGGATGGGGCGTCGATTTCAAAGTAACGCGTGGCGCCCGTTGAGCGGCGGATGGCAGGGCGTTGGTTTATATCGCCGAGTTCCAGTACTGGGGGCTTTGGCTGAAGCGTCTTCCGCCAGTATTCGAGCTGAGCCAAACCTTTTGGCTGCGCTAACCACTGGCGCTGGTTTAGGGTAAAGTCGTTGTAGGTTTCTGTTTGCGTGACCACTGATATTTCACGGCCTGCAGCGGCGTCAGTGTAGTGGCGGCCGAGATCGCGGGCGATGAGGTCGAGAGACCATCCATCGACAGCGATGTGATGCAGTTGAAGAATAAGGACGTCCCCTCCGGTGGCGCGTCGAAAGAGACCTGCGCGAACGACGGGGCCGTTTTCGAGATCAATCGGGGTTGCGTAGAAGGATTGGGCTCGTTCACGCAGCGTGTCTTCGGTCCACGTTTCAGCTTCGTGCTCGATAAAAGCCGGGGCGAGTTCTTCCGCGGTGAATTGGCAGGGGATTTCGGCCCCGTTGAGCGAGGCGTGACCGAAAGTGGTGCGTAATTGCGGATGCTGTTTAACGAGACGTTGAACCGCTTCTTGAATCAGTTCAGGGCGTGTCGGATTGCGCAGTCGCAGGGTTAAAGCGAGATTGTAGGCTGGGGCAGTGGAGTCGAAGAGATGTAGAAAATAGAGTGAGAGTTGGTTATAGGATAGCGGGCATAATTGCACGAAGCCGTTGCGCGTGCGCAGCATTGCCGACAAGTCATCTTTATGGGCGCGCAGGGCGGCGCGCAGGTTGTCATCAATTGCACCTTCCGGAGCCCGGAATCGTAAACGATCCTCTTGCCACGCCAGAAGGATGCGGCGCTCAGCCAAGGTGGTCAGTAAGGTTTCCCCTGTCATATCAGGAATAAGTCAGAATCCGTGGTTGGGCTTTGTCGCCGTGCTACACGAGATAGAATATGGATGGGAGTGAGATAATACGAACCAATCGGTGGCGGCATTTTAGCATGGAGAAATGAAGGGCAGCGGCTGTTGCTCGGTTCTTCTTGGTCCTTCTCTTCATGTATTATTCAGATTTCACCTTCCTCCTGTTTGCTGGGTGTGCGCGGAAGCGGTGGGGCCAACTGAGCTGGCGCAGCCGTGCGACCCGCGAGTGAGTTAGCCAAGGCGGTGACCGTTGTGTCTTCGAAGAATCGCATTACGGGGATCTCCACGCCAAAAAAATGCTTGATTCGTTCTTGTAGCATCATGGCGGCAATGGAGTCGATTCCTAGGGCTGCGAGTGTGGCATCGGGTGAGACGCTTTTTACCTCTAGGGCCTCAGCGATCAGGGTTTGAATGTGTTCGAGTGTGCCGGTGTTAGTTAATTGAGTTTCGTTGGCAACTGAGGGTTGTAGTTGGTTCGGTAGGTTGACTTTTTCGTGACGCTGGCTTTCAGGTGAAGCTGTAAGGTTATGTGCTTCGTGCGTTGTTGATGGCGTGCCAGTTTTTTCGCCAACGGCGATCCAAAGAGGCCGAGTGATGGAGTGCCCCGGTGTATTTAACATGTTTCTCCAGGAACGGGTCATGGCATCAAGCACGTTGGTATCGAGAAAGCCACTTTTGACCAGTTGAGCAGGGATACCTGCGCCCTCGGCTTTGAGAAATGGCCCGTCACCAACTAAGGCGTTGTGGATGATTTCGATTTCAGCACCAACAAGTTTCAGGCCTGAATCAATTAAGAGGTGCGGCACGCGGCGTCCAATACAGGGGTCTCCGCCGTCTTTACGACGCGAAGCGCGATACGCCATGTAGAGCTGTTCGAGTTCTGGTACACTCGGTGAAGTGCGCAGGTGGAAATCAAAATCGTTGGAAATGACAGCAAGTCGACCACCGGGGCGGAGGAGGGAGCTTACGCTGCGAAGTGCGGCAACGGGATCTGGGATATGTTCGAGCACGAGCCGCATCACGATGAAGTCGTAATTCGCCAGGGGCAGCCCGGGTTGTTCAGCGGAGCCCTGTTGGATCGTGCAGTGGGGGAGGCCGGAGGCGGCTAGGTGCTGGCGACCGGTTTCGACGAGTAGCGGATCGATTTCGATGCCGGAGCATTTTGAGCTAGGGAAACGCCGTTGAATCAACTCGAGGAGTCGGCCGGGGCCGCAGCCGCAGTCGAGCACATTGATTCCATCGCGCAGGCCGAAGCGGATGAGCGCTTCGGATTCAACCGGCCAAAAGAGATCCACCTGGGCATTGAGCCGACGGATTTCAGCGTCGGTGCTGGTGGCAAACGAGTCGACGTGGTAGGAGCCAATGTGAGTCATGAGGAGAAGGGGCTAAAAAACTTTATGAGGTTAGGCTTGGGAATTGTTTTGCTGTATATAAAGATGATATAATTTTTCCTGTAGTCATGTCGGGACGAGCGTGTTAACACTAAGTACACAGCTTCCGTGTAATGTTATATAGCGATTTATTGAGTGCCCTCCGTAAAATGGCTCCCGAAATAGCGCCAAGCTATCCCGAGATCGGGGCCAAGTTGGGTTAACCGTAAACTGAGATCCCACAATTGCGAGGCAACTTTCGGGTTGTTGGCCAAGGCGGTTACCTCGCTCGGGTGACCGTTACTAAAATAACAGCCGGTAGTGCCCTTCCACGTGGGAGCAGTGCATAAGTTCGCCAAAGGAATTGCAGCACGGCGCGCTGAGATCAACTCGCGCTTTATCCCGTAGTAGATATAGTATTTCAGAAGCCGCCAAATCTGGCCGTTTGTCCCTGCGCGTGTGGCGACAATCCCGGGATGCGCAGCATTTACGCTTACAGCCGTTTTCTGTAGACGCCGGGCCAGTTCCATCGTGAAAACGACGTTAGCTAGCTTTGAGGAGGCAAGTGCGAGCTTGGGCTCAGCGGTCAGAGGGTTTGCGCACTTACCCCAGTCAGCGCTTCCCCATAGATACGCATCCCCCGCCACATTCAGGATGCGTGCCTCGGGGGCCGCAAGCAGCGGCTCCATCAGGAATGCTGTTAAGGCGAAGTAGGCGAGATGATTGACCGCAAAAGTGCGTTCTACGCCGTCGGCGCTGGATTGGATTGAATCGAAGCGCACATGGGCGTTGTTGACCAGCAGATGCACGCAAGGTGTTGCCGCGCGAATTGTCGCAGCGGTTTCCCTGATCTGCCGGATGTCCGTAAGCTCGCAGGGTAAAAATACCGCACGACCACCGCCTGCCTTCTTTTTGATTTCCCGCAACAAGCCTTGAGCTCGATGTGCGTTTCGCCCGATGAGGAACAGATGTGCGCCATGCTCGGCAAGGGAGAGCGCAAGAGCCCTGCCTATTCCTGACGTCGCGCCGGTAATTACGCAGGTCTTGCCGTGTAGGTGGGTCATCAGCTTTATCGATTGGGTAAACTGTTTATCGGCACGGCAGCCGCAGCAGTTTAAAGAGAGCGTGCAATTAGATTAGTGCCGGTAAGATTAGTGCCGGTATCCAAATAACACTTCTTTGAGCCAGCCGGCTGAGTCCTTGGCCACCATCTTGATACCATGTGCGCTGGTCCACCAGTGATCGGTATTCACCCCCTGCTTTGGCACGGTGATGATTCCCACCCGGACTCCTGGTCCCATAATTCGTCGGTAAGCCAGCCAAGTCTGGCGGGCGTGGGGACCTATCGTAACGACATTAATCCCACTGTAGGTGATGCCGCGTTTTGATATTTGTTCGCGCACGGCGCGTGCCGATGAAGACGTTCGATTCCAATTCGTATCTGGTGTGGGGCAGGCGATAATAATTTTTGGGTTAATGCCAAGCTCAGCCAATCGAGCTGCGGTCATTGAGGCAAGTGAACCGCTTCCTGATGATGGTTCGTCCGAAGAAAAGCAAAGACCTGACGTGGCGATCATCTTGTAGTGGCCTTGTCGGAATTCTTCAGCGGCAGCTTGAATGCCATAGTCGGGAATCCAGCCTTCAACAACGAGGACTTGAGCATCGACCCGATTCGTCGGCACAGCTAAAAAACCGTAGATCATTTTGTCGAAAATAAGCAGAAGCGCGATGGTCAGGCTGAATGCTAGGCCAATGATTATCATGAATCTTTGAAACCTGTGTATTCTCATGATTGGTTGAGGCACGGGTGCAAGAGAAGCTGGAGTTGCATGACAATTATGTCTGTTGCCAAAGCATCGCTTGCCAGTGCATTTTTATTTTCAAGACACACCCTCATTCAACCCTTACGGCGCATCATCGCGCTGATGGGTGCTACGGCCTGAGTTAAGCAGGAGTTCGTAAGCCCAGGCGACGGTTTCAACGATGAATTCTCGTGCTCGGCCACTGGAGTGCCACCAGCAGGTGGATTCAGTTCCAGGGGGAAACCAGGCTACAACGCCTACATTGAAATCGGCACCGAGCACTTTGGCATAAACGAGGCGGCTTCGACGCGCGTGAGCCCCTCGGGTGAAAACCGTCACCGATCGCGGCTTTGGATCGAGAGCTTTCAGTACTTTTGAAACAGCCAACGCCGATTCGTAAGTGCGATGTTCCTCAACGTCGGCGGCGGGAGCAGCGATGATTTTCTCTTTGGGCACACCGCTGTAGAGCAGGTTGTCCACCGCGACTTCGGCATATGACCAGCGTGGCTCATTTCCGATTTCTGACGAGTAAAGTCCCGTTCCGATCACCCAGCGGTAATCGCCGTTAAGAAATTCTTTGGCGGCGGCACCCATGCCATTTCGGCCGATCCAACCCTCAACCACCAAGACATCCCCCGGCTTTCGTGACGTCAATGCGAGCACCTGTTCACCTCCAAAAAACCAAAACAGTGAAGGCGCCGCAACTAGGGCAAATAGGCAAAGCCAGCCTGTGCGGGTAGGCCACAAAACTACCCGCCGTTCAAATAGCCGTGGAGGAAACATGGCGTTGAACGAGTTCTTGGGTTTCTAGCAGCCGACAAATGCAGCAAAGCGAGGGTCCGAAGCGATTTTTAGAAGACCTAGTAAATAGGTTTCCTCGCCTTTTGTGGATGTTAGATGGATATATTTTATCCAGATACGCTAAGGACCTGTCCAGCTTCTACGCCTTCCAGACTTGTCCGGGCTTCGTCTGGATGCCGACCAAGGCATTGCGGCTATCGATGATGCAGGGGGCCCAATCGGCTAGCTCCTGATAATTCACCGAGGCGTGATTGGTGGCGAGGAGCACGGCGTCGAAACTGGAGATCGTGGCGCGATCCCATGCGACCGATTTTATGCCGGCAAACTGCGGGTGCTCGCGGGTGAGTTTGATCACGGGCACATAGGGGTCGTAGTAGGCGATTTGAGCACCGCGGTGTTGGAGCTTTTCCAATAAAATGTAGCTGGGCGATTCACGGTCGTCGTCGACGTTTGGCTTGTAGGCCAGACCGAGCACCAAAACCTTGCTGCCCTTAACCGGTTTGCCGAGTTCGTTGAGGGCCTCCGCTGTACGGTTAATCACGTATTCGGGCATGGCGGTATTGATTTCGCCCGAGAGCTCGATGAAACGGGTGTGCTGGCCGTATTCGCGTGCCTTCCAAGTGAGGTAGAACGGGTCGATTGGAATGCAGTGCCCGCCCAACCCAGGGCCGGGATAAAAGGCCATGAAACCAAAGGGCTTGGTCTTGGCGGCGTTGATGACTTCCCACACATCGATTCCCATCGCAGCGTACACGATCTTAAGTTCGTTCACCAAGGCGATGTTGACGCCACGGAAGGTGTTTTCGAGCAGCTTGGCCGCCTCGGCCACGCGGCAAGAGGAGACAGGGACGAGTGTTTTGATGGCAATGGAGTAGACTGCCACAGCTTTTTCCAAACATGCCGGGCTGAAGCCGCCCACGATTTTAGGGATGGTGGCAACGACGCTTTGGGGATTGCCCGGGTCTTCACGCTCAGGAGAGAAGGCGAGATGGAAATCGATACCGGCCTTCATGCCCGAACCTTTTTCTATCACCTTGAGAAGATCCTCATCGGTCGTGCCGGGGTAGGTGGTCGATTCGAGTGCCACCAAAGTGCCCTTTTGCAGGTACGGCGCGATGGCTTTGCCGGTCTCGGTGATGTAGGAAATGTCTGGCTCGCGGTTTTTATTAAGCGGTGTGGGGACGCAAATAATGACGGCGCTGACTTCTTTGATGCGGGAAAAATCTGTAGAGGCGGAAAACGCCTGTTTATCGACCATCGCCTTGATGTCGGCTCCGGTGATGTGCTTGATATAACTGCGCCCGCCGTTAAGCGCATCGACTTTGGCCCGGTCAATGTCGAGGCCGAGGACGGAAGCGCCGGAACGGGCGAATTGAAGGGATAAAGGTAGGCCGACGTAGCCGAGACCAATAATGGCGATTTTCATAAGATGTTTACAGGGTGGCTTGTGAATGTAAGTAATTAATCAAGTGCTGGATGGGGAAAGGGCGGGCATGAAGTATCCCATTGCCAACAATGAGGGGATAAACTTCTTCAGGTGTGCGCATAAAGCCTGCACGAAAAAAATGCGGTGCTGGTTTATATAGTGGAACAAGCGCTCATACCAGTAGAGTGGTGGAGGCGAAAGGAATCAAACCTTTATCACAGCCCCTTACGGGTCTGCTGTTTTATCATTAAACTACGCCCCCAAAATTCATCAGCAAAAAATCCTTCACTAGCGGCAAGTCGTCAAGAGGCAAGTCGTCAAGAAATTAGGAACCAACTAAGCATTTCGAGTGGCCGGCGCAATAATATCTCGGCCAATTCGCAGCCTGCTTCACCGTTCGCGAGGGAACGGCGAACTTACTCAATGGGCGCCGGCCAATCCACTTTGTTTGTGCGATAATATTTCCGGTCCACGATTCTTCGCAGCGTTCCTAACGTAGATTTGAGTTTTTCGCGACTAGGCAGGCCTAGCCAAAGGCGAAAAAGGGGTAAGCCAATCAGGCGAGTAACCGGAATCCCCGCCGTCTTAAACGCAAGGCGTCGGCCCCAAACATTGCGTCGTTTCCCGATCAAATTCTCTTGGCTCTTTACCAGCTTCATGGGCTCCGTTGGTGTGAGCGCAAGATACTTGGCTTCCATTGCCTTGCGGATGAATTCTCGACCTCGCTCTGTACGAACAACCAACAAAGAGGATCCGGGCTCTCCTTTCACGACCGGGCGATACCAAGGATCGCCGCAGGAAATATCCGCGTCTTCACCAGAGCCGTCGGGCTGCAGGTGCGTGGCGTACGGACGAAATGATTGGAGAAAGGCCCAAGATTGCTGGTAAGTTTGATGTTCTCGGGGCAGCTCGCCTGCTTGTGTCTGGGTAGAAAACATGCCCGGCCAGCCCCGTCCGCGATAGCGCAGGTTTCTGACGGCGTCCGGCGCCACCCCCAATTTCTTTAGGAGTTCGATGGTGCCCTGCGTAGAAGGTGACCCGGCACAAAAAAAAGACAGCGCAAGGCACACCTTGTGATCTAAGGTCGGCCGAAGTTTCTGTGCTTTGCGCAAGGCGGTCACTTCCGCAGGTTGGCCGATGAATACGCAGGGCGAGGGCGCGCTCTCAATTAAGTCAAGCCGATCACAAGCCGAGGCGGGTGCGTAGCGTGAACCGGCGAAAGCCATTAGTTCCTCCCGTGAACGGCTCAACCTTGTCTGATTTCGAATCGGATCGAGCGGATTCTGTCCGATGTGCAGCACCCCGGTCGCTTTCTCTCCTTCCAAGGCATACAGGGCAAGGGCGGTCAGCGCTCCGCCGGAAGATCCTTGAAAGCGGATTTCGGGATCGGTCGCATGTCCTTCCCATATTTCCAGGATCGGCCCGAGTGTCGGCAGTAGCTCGGGCAGGATACCCGGTCGGCTGCGATGAGATGAATAATCGGCTTCATGAGAGGGGCAAACATCGAGGCACTCGCGGCAGGAACCGCACTGGCCGGGATCCATGATCTGCGGTCGTATGCCCTCTTGGACGATGTCCACGAGCCGAATGTTTTCTTTCGGGCAAGCGAATGCGCATGCGCCGCACCCGACACACATGCGCCATGCCACGATGTCTGCGATCGTTTGGATTGTTTTCATGGTTCGGTCATCGCTTCAAAAGTGCTTGGATCTCTGGCTGCTCGCAGAGGCTGAGTACGGAGCGCCGCAGCGCTGGGATATGCTTCTGCAGATCGGTGCGCATGGCTTCATGGCGTCCCCAAGTTTCGTCGACGGCGGCGGCGATGGCCGGCATATCCGCAGTGCGAAGATCGATGACGGCAGCGCCTTCTCCCACCAGTTCCATGACGCCGGCGAACTTCCGGCTGTAGGCGAGGCCGACCGCCGGCACGCATTGCGAAAGCGCCCCGATGCACGCATGCATGCGCGAGCCGAGGAAGAAGTCGCATTGGCCGATCACGTATTTGGTTTCGTGGTGGTCGATGTACTCCGGAAGAAAATGGAGGCGACCCGCGTACGTGGCGCCGTAACGCGCAAGGATCTGCTTGCAAGCCGTTACGTCGCTCTCGCCGTTGTTTTCGGGGCCGAAAACGTGGGGCACGAGGAGCACTTGGTTGGCCGGATCAGCGAGTATTCGCGCCAGCACTGTTTCGATGAGTTGCCAGTAGTCGGTCTTGAGGCCGAACATGTTGTTGCCGCTGTAGCCGCCGGTGGTCAGCAGGCCGCTCGCGTTGAAACCTATCAGGGGGCCTTTCGCCTTGATGGCGGCGAGCCGGGCGGGCACCTCTCCGCCGGTTGGCCGGGTCGGTTCGAGGGCGAAGCCCATGTCGAAGGCAAATCGGGCGGCGCGACCTCGGGGGCCGAGCAATCCGGCCACGACTTTTAGGCCCTCGTGGTCGCGTGAGTACACGAGGGTTGAGCGGTTGAGCAGCCACCGGGCGACGGCGCGGGCCCGACGCGTCTTGAACGGGCCGTGGGTCTGCGGCATCTGGATGAGGGGGCGCTCGAGCAGGAGGACGAGGACCTGGGGCAGCACGACGTAGGCGAGGCGCGCCATGCCGTAGATGTCGCTGAAGCTGTCGCCGCCGTTGAGGGAGAGGTTGAAGTCCGCAGCGGCGACGCGGCTGAGCCAGGGGCTGCGGCCAACCAGTTTACGGCGCCAAGATTTGACCGGAATGACGCGGATCATGCCGGCGAGGAAAATAAGCCGCGCGATGTTATTGGGCAGGAAGAGGCGCTTAGAGAAGCGCAGGTTGATCAGCTCGACGGGCACGGTCTCGGTGCCGCTGGTGTCCTGCCATGTGACCGACTCATGGCCGTAATCGAGAACGACGACATTGGCGTCGGGCAGCCCATGACGGATGGCGGAGATCGTGCCGGATGCCAGCGCGCTGACGCCGTGGTTACCTGTCTCAAAAGTCGCGCCCAAAATCGCGACAATATCCCTTGTTGCGCCATCCAATAGGCCTTCGTGCGAAAAACAGTTCTGATTGCATGGAAATTTAGACATCACAAAATGGCTTGGTTTGCTTTGAAATCGCTGAAAATAAATAGTATCCGTTAACTCTCGCTCCACTGCTGGGGGAATAGGCTACCCAATCTGCTTTTCAGCTTTCGGCTAAACTCGCCTATCATGATGCGAAGGCCTGGGAATACTATAGCGTAGGCAGCTACGGTGAGAACTAAAACTGCCGCCAGCCACAGCCAGTTTAGAATCAAATGAGGACCGTGTGGCGCGAAAGCGTTGAGGACGATACCCACACCAATACAAAGAACCCCTAACAATACAGGTTTCACCGTAAGCATAGGCGAGAGGGCTTGCTTGCGCGCAAGTCGCGCGACCACAACGGAGAGGGATATTACTTCCCCGACAAAGCCGGTGAGGGCAAACCAAGTAATGCTTGCGTGTAGCACTCCGACAATGATGGCTAGGCCGAGCCCCGTCAAACGCCACGAGCTAGATAGGAGGTTATTCATTGTATCGCCGCACGCCATGGCAGTTATTCCCACGGTAGCTCTAATTATTCTGATGGCCTGAGCAGCAGTAAGAAGGCAGGCAAGCGCACCGATCCCAGTGTATTTTGAACTGTATAGCATCACAATAACCTGCTCACCACAGAAGAGCATGCCAAGAGTGGAAGCGCACGCGAGAACGGCCATTATTTCTAAAAAGCGGCTGTATTGCGTCGCGAGTTCTTCCGGATGCGCGCGAGCCTGTGCCATTAAGGGAAGGCCAATCGAATTGCCTACTCGAAGCAGAAGCATTCCTGGTGCCATCGCCATAGTTGTTGCGACTGAAAATTCTCCCAGTTGTGAAAGCGAGTAACCGGCAGCCACGATCATACCGTCGCCTTGGAAATTTCCCATTTGTACAAAGCCAGATAGCAATAGAGGCCACCCAAACCTCAGGCTTTCATTGAGCCACTCACGATTGTACTTCGGTGAGAATCGACGCTCAGCCATCAGGTGAGTCATTGCAATAAAGAGCAATGACCTGCCGAGAAGCAGCCAAAGGACGGCTCGATAGTCCTTGAAAAATACCGCGAGAGGCCATGCCGCAAGCGTCGTCAATATTTGGGGTATTGTTTCCGCCAAGACAAGGCGTCCAAATTGAAGTTGTCTCGTTTTGCGGTATATTTCTAAATGTCCAAGGCCGCTAAACAGAGGGACCAAACCGAGGAGCAAGATTGAGCCAATATATTGCGGTCCCGCAACAAACGTCGCAAGTGGCCACGCGAAGGCCATAATCAGCAGTGAGCTAAGCACGCCAAGGGAAAGTTGGGTGAAATGAATGCTGTCAAGAAACGCCTCATTATCCCCGTGCCTAGACTGCACGACTTGCTGACCCAGAGCCATCTTGCTCGTCATTTCGAAGAGCGTGAGAATCGTGCCTAAAAGAGCAGCTACCCCGAAATCCGCCTTCGTGAGAAACCGAGCTAGAATAATATTCCGGAGAAGCGAACATCCTTGATTGACGATCTCAGAAGCAGAAAGGTACGAACTGCCCATTAGGGTCTTCTTTACGACACTCATTGAGTTTCTTTCGAGTGATTATGGAGTGAGAGAGTCAACATGAACGCGTGAGCACCAGCAAACGTAGCTTGTGGTGATTGTTCGGCACGCATGGTGAAATGGTTGGCTACTTGGCCAGTTGTCATCCGATGGATGTGATCCACAAAGTCAACGGTTGGGTAACGAAGGCTTTGACGTGATTGTGAATCAAGGGTCGTCGAAGCCTTAAATCAAGAACTGTCCGGACTGCGCATTAGAAAGTCCCACCAAACCAAATTGGTGGGACAGCGATTTTGATAAGGCTATATGTGAGATGAGACTCTAGAAACTATAGCGGAGTAGTAGTAATTGAAATAGTCGCTCGGGTTGGTTGTACCGCGACACCTGTAAATGCGCCGATATCCCAAGCTGCAGTTGCTGGTCGAGTTGTGCCAACCTTATCCGTCGTAAAGTAACCAGAAAGGTTTACTCCCTTTCCCACAGCGGGTGATGTCAGCGGGATTTTATAGTCATTCAGTAGGAGGGGGTTTTCTGAAACACTGTTCATATCTCCTCCAGTCACTGTCTTCCAGTTTGCGAGAGTGGTCCAGAATGATGACGTACGTCCTACGCTTCCGCAGTTATAAAAGAGGTTGTAGTCACTGTCCCAAGTGATCGCCCCCGTAGCGTCATAGAGCCCAATGTAACAGTTCATTATGATGTTGTTCTTTAGGTGCGCAGTGGTTCCTGCCCGAGATGGATCGAACGCTATTCCATTGCCGCCAGTGTTTGACGAACCTATGCCGACGATGGTGTTGTTGAACAGATACGCGTTAGCTGTCCCGGTGAGGTTAAGATTGATATAACCTTCGCCAGGGGCGGCAATGCTGCCCACGATAATATTGTTATAGATGTAACTCGTGGTTAGGTTATCGGTAACGTAGATTTGCGCGGTGCAGTGATTGCCCGCCTGTCCATGGAAGTAATTGTCGTAGATTCGCAGATTTGACATCACGCCACCGCTGGTCCACGTATGAATACCATCGATATGATTGGCGTTGGGTGTATCATACCAGTTTAGGCCCATGGTGATATCATTGCCATTGAAATTGATATTCGAAATTGAGTCACCGCTTCCTGAACCGCATGCCACCACCGCGGCCGTCGAGCACGCTGTGATCGTATTGTTGGAGATATCGAAGCCGCTAATTGCGATCGCCTTTTCGGTGTACACATAGACGCCCAGATATGCATTGTTCAAAATGTTATTTTTAATAGTCAGGGAGTTACAGTTTGACGCCTTGATGCACTGCGTCGTGTAGGTTCCAATTGCATTCGTCGTATTGTATATGTGCACGTAGATATTGCGAATGGTGAGGTTCTGGACCGCGCAATTTGTGCAGCTCGAGAGAAAGATGCCGGTAGCTGGCTGTGTCTTCGCCAGTCCATCACCGTTAGCACTACATTCGATCACGCCGACTGATGCGCCATCGATCGTGACGTAGCTTTTTGAGGACATATAAATCGCGCCAGCTGCATCGACGCCCCACGCGGGGCTAGTAAGCACAGATCCCGGCTCAAAGAGAATTGTTATTGGTGAACCACTCGTGCCGCTTCCCTGAACGGTGAGCGCGGTAGTGATCGTGCCGACAAGATGAACGGTGTCGCCAGCGCCAATCTTGCCTGTACCAGTCGCCCAATTGCTCGCGGTATTAAAGAAGCTTACCGCATAAGCGTTCACGGCACTAGTGCCTGTACCTGCTCCTTTTGCGGTTTGGGCGACATAGAAATCTTCAGCACCGAGAGATGCAGTGGCGGCGACAAGCGGCAGCAGAGCGAAACGAACAAGGAGTTTTTTCAATAGATGATTCATGGTGATTACCGCGATGGAATGCGTATCTCTTAATACTCGTCAGAATCCTCAATTGTTCCAGTCGGTATCGGCTCAAACTGGGTAGTTAGGGTAGAATTACAAATTATTCGCCGTCGCTTTACAGGTAAATTGCAATTGCCTGCCTTTGGTCTGGCACCGATGTATTCGGCCCCGAAGCGCGACCCGTACGAAAAGGTATGCTCGGCAGTGTTGCCTTCAATTGTAGATCCCTAAGTTCGGCAGACCGTTCAGGTGCCCGCCACCAGATAGTTTTCGTTTGTCTCTAATGATTGAGGATAAACTCGCGCTTGCCAGCTCAAGGACCCCACCATAGCCAAATGCAGGTACCAGATAACGTAGGTCTGGTCAAAATAGATAATGCCGAGCCAATTGGAAATATGCATTATCAGTACAGAACCTAGGCCCCAGGTGATGTATTGAGTGCCGGACTCCTCTCTTTTGTGAACTGTGCCAGCGAATTTGAGAATTTTACGCACTTCGACAAAGGCTACGATAAGCAGTAACATGAACAGCAACATTGCTGGCAGTCCTGAGGACAGTCCAACCGAAACAAATTGATTGGTGATATCGGCGAAGCCGGTGCCAAAATTGGTGTATGGAAACCACTCGGCCGTTTCGCTCAGTGGCATTCCGGCGAGCCACCATTTATGCAGATCTCGAACTGAAACCTCCATTAGGTAAGACCGGTGCCAGCCGTCGCCTCCGGTGATTGAACTTACCTTTGCCGGGAAATAATATATCGGGGCTTTCATCACGAACATGACGAGTACCGCCAAGACAAATAGAGCTCGCCTAATCAATCGAATGTGCTGCCGAACTGGCCAAATCATCCAACAGAAAGCGACCGTCGCTACGCAACTGAGTGGAGCGCCGGAATTCGACGCCCAGACAATTATTATGCATAGAATAATACCGACGATGCCGGTTTTTCGGTCAATATTGCCGATCACCAAACCGAGGTATAGCGACAAGAAACTGGCGCCTAGTGTGCCAAGTAGGCTACAATGCTGAAAACTGCCTTGGCAGCGAAGCCGTCCATTGCGCATCCAATCCGCGCCGTACATGATGCCTCCCAACGCCGCAAAGGGATTTTGCTGAGTAATGCTTTCGATCAATACTAGCCCGGTGAATGGAACAAGGAGCCATATGAAGGCTCGTAGGAGCCATCGCATATCATCGATTGTTGGGATGAAGATCCTAAATGCCCCGAAGCAAAGCAGCCCATCTAGTGCCAATCCGATTTGGTACGCAAATCCCTCGTTCGACCGAATAACGAATACGATGGTACTGTAAGCGAAAAAGAACGCAAGCGCCTTGTCGATCAATGTCGGTTTCAGGAAAGAGAGCTCGCCTCGAGACACGATTCGCACGGCCGCGACAACTTCAATCAAACGCATGCCGAAGAAATTTACACCACTAATTGAAATACTAATAGACTGCGGCAAGAACAACATGCCGGCCAACAAGGCCAGCGCGGCCCCGCGTCGTGATCGAGCGAAGAAGACCGCGCCTGCGATGCCCAATAACAACAATACCGCAAGCGGGTTCATTAGTTATGGATTTGCCAAGAATAGTTCACGTGATCCGTCGCCGAAGAGAGACTTAGGTTTCATCGCTCTTGCTCAGCGCCGATTTTGCTGGATCTTGCGACGTATACGGTGATTCCGCATGGCGAGCGGAGATTTTTTTTCGCCAGAAAGTCTTCAGCAACTGGGTTAGCTGAAGCTTATCGAGTAGACGTCGAGTGAGATCATTGCACTGTGTTTTGACCGCGATTGCCGCACGCAAGAGACTTCCGCGAGAGGTGCGTGAGAAAACTAAAAAGGTAGATTCCGTGTAGCTTTCTGTACCGAATCGCTGCTTATAGCCCGCATCGCCCAATCCGAAGTCAACCGTATCAGTAATGGAGCCACAATGATCTTGGAATACCTTCATTAGCAGGATGGTTCCCAACTCGTAGTTGCGCAGCGCCGAATTGTAGCCTGTGGAGCAGAGGTGCAGCGTTTGGCCGAAAGTGGCGCAATACCAGAAGGCGCAGGGCTTTTCCTTAATCAAAAGCAGATACCCGCGCAGCTGTCCGCGCGCCCCTTCCAGACTCAGTCGCCGAAGGTTTTGCTCGTCGGCGCAAAGACCAACTCCCAGACCGCGATGGTAGGTGGTATCGGCGACTTTTTCTGCGGCGCGCAGAAATACCGGAGCTTGCGCCTCGGAAGAGAAGACTTGGATCGTCCAAGTGCCAGGGAAATCCCGGTCCATGGTATTGTTCAGGCGTTTCAGCCAGTAACGGTGCTTCTTGCTCCGTGCCGCCAGAAACTCTGGCCAGGTCTTGGGCAGCCGCATCAGCCAATGTAGCGATACATCACGCGTAGGTACGGCCCGATGCCGACGCGGGCCTTCCAGCAACACACCGTGTAATGGGGAGTTCATTCTCACCTGTGAGATCAGTGCCAAGTCGAGCCGTTGTCCGACAAGAAATGAGCGAAGAAACTCAAGGAGCAGGCGATAGAGTCCGGGCTCCCACGCTCCGATGAATCCGCCGTCAATACACACAAGTTGTCGCACGGAAGGATTGGCCATGGTCGCATAACCGAAATGAATCGGCAAGTTGGTGGCCTCGATCCGGGCTGCCAGCAGGGCCACGATTTCGGTGCCATCGAAAACGACGAAAGCGCAAGGTGCCAAGACTGCGGTGCGGGTTTGGACAATGACCCGATAGAAGTCCCAGTCGGCGTTGGGGTGCCACTGATTTGCCTGCCAGAATGTTTGCAGAGGAGCGAAGTCGGGAAGGGCGGTGATCGCCTGGATGCGGATGGCCATGTTAGATGCAGGTGTCGTTGCCAATCAGGTCAGTTGTTGCCGGCAGATGCGAGCGGTTAGATACCTAGGGCGACTCGTTTGGTGCTCATGCAGGTGGAATGCGGGTTAATATTTGGCGGTCCATGCTTCCCGTCCCAGGCTCCACCGCAGAACGGCGCGCCATTTCTGCCACGAGTGGGCGCTGCGGCGGTCGGAGGCCCCTCGCAGTAGGCGCTGGGGCGTGATCAGGAGCAGCCGGCCGAGCGCCGAAATGCCCATGGCGGCCCGGTATGCCGCGGCCTTGAAGGCGCCGTGGTGCAGCCGAAGGTAAAGGCTGGTGGAGTGGCGCATCATCACCGTCGAGAAATTGCTGGGTGCCTGGTCGCTGCTGCTGCCGCCAAGGTGGGTCAGTCGGGTGGTGGGTGTATAATACGCCGGATATCCGGTCTGCCGGATTTTGTAGCAGAGGTCTATGTCCTCGCTGTACATGAAGTATTCCTCGGAAAAACCGCCCACCTTCTCGAAAAGCTCGCGCCAGACCAGTATGCAGGCTCCGGAGATGACTTCCACTTCGGCTGCACGCGGCGGTTCGGCGTAGAGCGCCGCGACGCCCCAGATCTTCCAGTCACGAAAACGCCGACGGAGATACTCGGAGTCGAGTACTTGGTTCAGGATCGTTGGATAGGTGAGCACGCTAGTTGTCTGCAGGCTGCCGTCGCTGTTGAGCAGCGTGCATCCCACCGCCCCGGCCTGCGGCAACGACTCTAAGGCGTCACGCATGAGCCGGATCGAATCCTCTTGGAACACGGTGTCGGGGTTCAGCAGGAGCAGGTGGTGACCGTGGGCCCGCCGCGCGCCGAGGTTGTTGGCTTTCGCGAAGCCCACATTCTTGTCACTTTGGATGAAAAGCACAGAGGGAAACTCTGCCGTTAGCATTTCCGCGCACCCGTCGTAGGAGGCGCCGTCCACCACGATGATCTCCACCGGTACGCTCCGGCAGTGCGCCGCCAGCGAGGTCAGGCACTGGCGAAGGAAATCCTTTGAGTTCCAGTTAACGATGATGACAGAGACTTCCAAGGAAATGGGAAAGTTGAGCGATGAGATTTGAGAGCTTACCGTCTACGGCTTAGCGCTTGGCGCTGCAGGTTGAGAGTTGATTGCTGACCTCTGCTATTAATTACTGACCGCTGATACCATGAACTTGCGGTGCCAGAGTTCCAGCGACACTAGCAGGTAGATGTGGCGCCGGTAGGGTTCCTTGCCTTCACGGTCGAGCTCGAGGATCTGCTTGATGTATTTCTGGTCGAAATAGCGCGCGGTGAAGGAATCGGGGCTGAGCAGACATTCTTCGACGAACGGCCGCATCCCGACGCGGAACCATTGGGCGATCGGATTGGCGAAGCCTTTCTTCTTCCGGTAGACGATCTCCTTCGGCAGCCACTTCAGGCAGCCTTTCTTGTGGAGATGTTTTCCGGTGAGCCAATTGAGGCGCAGCGAGGGAGGCAGGCTCTCGACGAATTCCACGAGGCGTACGTCCAGGAACGGCACGCGGCCCTCGATCGAGCAGGCCATGGAGGTCTTGTCGCCGACCATCAGCAGGTCGTCCGGCAGGTTCGAGCGCGTGTCGATGTAGAGAATCTGCGTCAGCGGGTCCAGGTGCTTCACGTCGCCCTGCAGCCGGGCCAGGGCGTGCCGTGTGCCGAAGTGGTCCTTGGCGAATTCGCTCTTCAGCGCCCCGGTGTAGAGATGGTCCTTCATGTCGGCGCTGAAGAACGAGTAGATCTTCGCCAGCCGGGTGAGCATGTCGGGCTCGGCCAGCGAGCCGACGCCGCGTTTCAGCCGCTCCATGCGGCCGGGCAGGGCCTTCACCACCGAGGCGATGCCGCTCGTGGCGAATTCCGGGAGCCGGCTGTAGTAGCCGGAGAGCTTAGCACCCCGGTGCCGGTCGTAGCCGGCCCACGGTTCGTCGGCGCCCTGGCCGCTCAGCGCGACCTTGACCTTCGTCGCCGTGATTCGTGACACGAAATAGAATGCTGCCGCCGTCTCGTTGCCGACCGGCTCCTCCATGTCCCACATGTAGCGCTCGTAGTACTTCATGTAGTCGTCGGGCCCGATCATCTGGTATTGGTGGTCCGCGCCGAACATCTTCGCCATGTCGCGCGCGTCATCGACCTCGTTGCCGCTGCCGCCGCCGTCGAAGCCTATGGTAAAGGCCTGCACGGGTGTGGTGGAGTACTTGCTCATGATGGCGAGCAGCACCCCGGAATCCACGCCGGAGCTGAGAAACAGGCCGAGCGGTACATCGCTGCGCAGTTGAATCCGTACGGCGTCCTCGAGCAGCGTCTGGTACTCCGCGATGAGGTCAGCCTCGTTCCACTTGGTACGCGTGACCGGGATCGAGCTCCAGAAGCGCTCTATCTTGAATCCGCCGTGCTTGGCGACCATATGGTGGCCTGGGGGCAGCTTCATGATGCCGGCAAACAGAGTCTTGGGCGAGGGAACGTAGCGGAAGGTAAAAAGTTCCGCGAGCGCCCCGAGGTCGGTCTCGCGCCGGCAGGCCGGATGCTGCAGCAGCGACTTGATCTCCGAGCCGAACAACAGCAGCTGGCCGATCTGGACGTAATAGAGCGGTTTGATGCCGAGATGATCGCGGGCGACGAACAGCTCGCGTTTGTTCGCGTCCCAGAGAGCGAAGCCAAACATGCCGTTGAAACGTTTAACGCAGGCTGTGCCCCATTGCTCGTAGGCGTGAACGATGACCTCGGTATCCGAGCGGGTTCTGAACTGATGGCCGAGAACCTCAAGTTCCTGGCGCAGCTCGATGAAATTGTAGATCTCACCGTTGAAGACGATCTGGATCGTGCCATCCTCGTTCCCGATGGGCTGGCCTCCGCCGCCGACATCGATAATGCTGAGGCGGCGATGGCCAATGCCGACCTCGCGATTGATGAGCCGGCCTTCGCCGTCCGGACCGCGGTGCTGGATGATGGCGATCATCCGATCGAGGAGGTCGCGATCCACGGGCTGTCCCGATAGATCAAAGATGCCGCAAATGCCGCACATGGGGAGGGAGGGTTAGGTTTTGGAGGAGGACGGTCGGATCTTTCCGAAAAGACGTGCGTTGAGCAGGGTGCGGTAGCCGCGGCCCTCTTCGGCATTCACCAGTCGCTCCTTGCGGCGGATGACGGCGTTGAGGTAGCCCCATGCCATGGCTAGACCGCCCATGACGACGGGGCGGTAGGTGGTCCGGCGAAGTACCTTGAGCAGGAAGAAGAGCAGGCCGCCGCGGGTGCGATAATAGATTTCTCCGTGCATGAAGCAGGTGCGCAGCAGGCCCATGCCGGTGCCCTCGGGCTTGAGGTGCTTCATGACCAGCGAGGGGAAGTGAGTGGTCTCCCATCCGCGGGCCATCGCGCGGATTTCGTCCACGGTGTCCCAGCTGCGCTGTGCTACAAAGCCGCCGATCGCCTCGAAGCAGGACCTGCGCACGACCTTGGATGCGCCGGCGGCGTGGTAGGACGGCATATTCACCACGCCCCATTTTCCATGGTGGAATTCCTCATAGACGCCCGAGGCGATGCCAAGCTTGGGATTCTTGGCGAACTCATCGATCAGGCCGGAAAAATAGTCCGGTTCGAACCCGAGGTCGCCGTCGAGTTTGACAATAAAGTCGAATGGACCGGTGCGAACGATTTCGTAGCCGACGTTGAAGGCCAGCACTTCGGCAACCCCGGTCTGGCGCGTAGTGCGCTTGGCATTCCTGATGAGGCGGATGAAGGCATGCTCATCGGCATACTGCTGGATGATTTCGGGCGTCCGGTCGGTGGAGCCATCGTCGACGATGATCCACAGCGAGGGCTTCAACCGCTGGTTGGCCATCGATTGGAGGGTTTGTTCGATGAAGCGCTCCTCATCTTTTACGGGAGTGATGACAACGTAGTTCACGAGTAAAGGTTTGGCGGGTGACAATGAGGGAACCGTCAGCCGGTACGAGCTGGAACCGTCATCTGGCGAGTGCGGCGACGGGATTTCCAGCGTCGGACAGCTTCCTGAGGAAGCGCAAGCCAATCGTAGGCGCCATCGAGTTTGGCCGCAAGCAGGGCACGATCATCACAGGCGTTGACAGGCAGACGCTTGATGAGAAAGGGATGGGGGGCAGCACGCTCGCGGCGCACGACAGTTGTGGCACAATTTTGGTAACCGAGCCGGCGTAGGACGGCGGTCAGGTTTTCTGTGAATGGCTGGTTTTCCTGAGGGAAAGCGTAGGGATAGGCGAAGCTGTTGATCGGGTGGCCGAGCTGCTGTTCGATCGTGGCTTTTGATTCGCGTAGCTCGGTTTCGATCTCGGGCCACCTGAGATCCACGAGTTTGGGGTGATTGACCGTGTGCGAACCAAATTCGATGCCGGCTTGATGCATCAGGCGCACTTCAGCCCAGGTCAGGCATTCGCGTGTCTTGAAGGTCTTTCGCTCGTTTCCGATAAAAGCAGTAGGCAGGTACATCGTGGCCGAGAAGCCGTGCCGTTGAAGGATAGGAAAGGCTTCAGTGTGGAAATCGCGGAAGCCGTCATCAAAAGTAATCGCGACGGGTTTCCCGTCGATATGCTTTTTACCGGCAAGGATATCAAGCCCGTCACTCAGGCTAACGCCGCGCCAGCCAGCGTCTTCCAGCCATTGCATGTGCTCGGCAAAGCGCCGGGGCGAAGTGCAGACTTTGTAATAGGGCGAGAAGGCCGGTTCGGGGTCGTCTGAAATGCTATGATACATCAATACAGGCAACCGAGGTCCGACATCAGGCCGGATGTATCGATATGCGCGCAGTGCCGGCTGCATTATAGCCAACGTGATCAGTCGGTCTGGACGAAAATAGGACACTGGGCGCGCAAGAAGGACTGAATGTGAGAGTGATGAATGAGAATGAACAGGCTGAATCGCTATGAGCATAGATGCTCGTAACCCAAACCCCTGTTCAGTGTTTTAACGGGATCGCGTTGGGCTTATTTCGTGGGGTTGCAGAGCGAATCAACGAGGGCAAGGTATTCGTTTTTACGTGTTTCCCAACAGTTTTTCCGAACGTATTCGGTGGCCTGGGCAATGTAGCGCTGACGGAGGGCCGGATTGCTCAGCAAGTCGATGATAGCTTGGGCGAGGGAATCGACGTTGCCTGATTCAAAGAAGCGGACGACATCGTCGTTAAAGTAAAAACGGTCGACTTTGGTGTTGGCGATTATCATGGGCACTCCGACGGCCATGAACTCCATGATTTTTGTACTGTAGGCCTCGTTGCCGAAGGAGTCGGCGCGCTTGGGCACAACACCGAGATCGGCTTGGGCTATGATGGGAGCGATTTTCTCGATACTGGTGGGTTCGAAAAAGAGTACGTTTTTCTGTAGGCCAAGTTCTGCCGTTAGGGCGATGAGGGTCTCTCGGGTGTTGCCTGCTCCGTAGATATGGAACTCAGCGCGGGGCAGCGCGTGCACGACTTGGGCAAAGGCGCGGATTGCGATGTCTACGCCTTGATGCCATTGCAGGCCTCCAGGGAATAGCACAATCAGGCGGTCGTCGGTTCGGGTGCGCGGATATAATTTGAAAATCCGAGTATCAACGTTGTTGATGAAAACAGTACAGCGTTTTTCGGTGCCTGTGCGGGCGGCGTATTTGCCACGCCAGAGGTCGTTGGCGATAATGACATGATTGGCGAGCGCGGCTGAGATTCGCTCCATCCAGAGCAGTGAAGTGAATAAGGCTCCTTGGGTGGGTTTGCCGAACTTGCTGGCAAAAAACTCTGGGACGATGTCGTGGATATCCAGCAGGATCGGGGTGCCGGTCAACTTAGGATATAAGCCGGAAAACACCATGAAATCGGGGATGTTGTGGATGTGCAGACAATCATACTTCTGGCGGCGATGATGCTTGGCTATGCTCCAAGCGGCTCTGAACAAAAACCGGAGTAGGGGCAGCAAGAAGGCGAGTTTGGTGCGTTCGTTTTTGCCTGAGCGACCTTGGATGCGGAAAAGGCGGACGCCGTTAATGATTTCTTCCTCGGGCTGACCTTGTTTTGCGTTCAATGCAAAAACGTCCACCTTGTCGCCGCGAGAGGCCAGCGCCTCTGCATAGCGGATCACACGGTTGTCGCTCTCGTAAAATGAATGAGAAACCATACCGATGTGGCGTGGTTTTTGAGTGAAGGCGGGTTTAGCCAAAGGTTTATACGTCAATGTTGCCACTTCGCGGGGCAGTTTATGCCAGTAGGTGTTTGTATAGGTATCACGGATATGACGAAGGAGTTGTGTATAATGATCCACCGGGTAGGTTTGGTGCCTAGCTGCTTCACCCGGGAGCTGAATGTAATCGGGGTGAACATTCACCAAGGCCATGCCTCCATGGCGGGCGACCCAGTCGAGCTTACGGAGCCATATTTCCGGCGTCTTTTCCTTTAATACAAAGAAGAGGGTTGAGTCTTGCGGTAGGCTGTAGGGCAGCTCCACATAGCCAGTACGCTGAGCTTTGGAGGCGTCGGCTTTGAATCCCAGATCGGTGTCTTTGCTCAGAGGTATCCAGAATGGGAAAATGGTACGCACTCCATCCGGCTGTGGCTCAAAGGGGTCGGTGTCGAAGGAAGACGCATCATAGGCTATGTTGAGATCATGGTGCCAATCGTAGTTGTGCAGCATGAACCCCGAGCGATAGCCGACGGCTCCCCATTCGGCGATATAGCGGTTGATTGTATTTGCGCTCTTGCGAAAGGCTTCTCGGTTGCGATATAATTTTCCGTCATGATGCAGATCGTGGACACCAACCTCAAAGCCATGTTCAATAAGCCATCTGCGTAAGGAGGCGGGCACTTCATGGCCGCCTTCGGGGATGAAATTAAAGGAGGATCGGAAGCCGAGCTCCATCTCGATCTCGGCCAGACGTTGACACTTGGCAATGCCAACGGCGCCTTCGACGTCGTGAGTGATGACAAAGGCGAATTTTTTGTTCTCTGGCCAGCCTAGCCAGTCGGCTGGTGCTTTGGCGCTCGCTTCATCAATCGGCCAAGTGTCGGTGTTGGCTAGGCGAATCCACTTTGCGAAAACACGACGCCCAGCTAGCCGCAGGCACCGAGGCAGCAGCGGCTTCAATGAATAATATAGGGTGCGAGCGGCGGGTGAACTCACAATTGTTTGTGCGTGGCGGACTTGAGCAAGATTTAGGAGCGCGGTTTACAGGTCGTTAATCGTATCCTGCTGCAGGGCGTGGGGAACGTAGGTCTTGGTCTTGTTTAATACAACGCCCACGGGGGTTTGAGATTTGGCGAGTAAGGCACTCGCGTTGGCGGCCATGTCGCGATCGGTTTTTTCTGACTCAATGACGAGCAGTATCATGTCCATGAAACTGGCTAATCGTGGGGTGATGCTAATCTGACTCACGGCAGGCATGTCGAAAATGATATAATCAAAATCGCTGGCCTTGAGTTTTGGGATCAGCTGGTTGAAGCGTTGCGGCATGCCTTTGGCGAGACGGTCGCTGTTGGAGTCTTCGGAAACGACGTAGAGATTCTCGTGCACTTGGGCGGAATCCTTGGTCTTTAGCATCTGTTCCAGCCCCACGCCGGTCGCGCCTTTATAGAAATGCTGGGCCGAGCCTTGACCTTTCGTCATATCGACAAGGAGTACATTGCCTTCGCCGGTTACCGAAAAGCTTCGCGCGAGACCGGCGGCGATCGTCGTAACGCCTGAGTCCTTGCCTAGCCCAGTGACGGCGACGAGCTTGGGCTTGTGGCGGACATTGAGCGTGTCGAAATAATTGATGAGCCGGTCGCGAAGCGTCTCATAGAAAGGGTTTAGCGCAAGTTCGCCATCGCTAGGCAATAACGCTCCTTCGGACGAGGTTTTGGCTTTTTCTCGTGTGGGGGCGTTGGGCAGCTCAAGTACGGGGATTCCCTCATTTTTGCGGGCCTTATTTGTTTTAATTCTGGGTATGGTGAGGAAGAGGGGGAGTTGGAGATTGCGTTCGATTTCGGTGGAGCGACGAATTGTGCGGTCCAAAAACAATTCGATAAGGAAGGCCCAGGCCAACCCAGCCACGAGGCCGGCCGCCGCGATACCCGCGACGATCTTTTTGGTTTTTTTGCCGTTTTTAATGGGAGGCGTAGGGTTCTCGATGACGCTGATATTGGAAACCCGTCCGGTGCCGAGAGCTTCCTTGATGCGCGACTGTTCGAGATTGGCGGAATAGTAACGGTAGTTGGCCTCTTCGAGTTCCTTGCGACGGCGTAGCTCAAGGATATTTATCTCCAACTGGTCCACCTTGGTGGCTTCGGCTCGCACTTCCTCCAACTGCGACGACTGTACTTTGATTTTAGCCTGGAGTGCCACGATGTGCGCGGCCTCGGTTGCAGGGTTGTAGGTGTCGGCGGCTTGGTTCGGCTTGGCAGGCTGTGCGACCAAAAGAGTTTTCAGCGCAGGGAACTCGGTTTCCTGTTTCTTTTTTTGCGTCTCGGCTTCGGCAAGCTGGCTCCGGATTTCCTGAACCGGAGTGCTTTGCTCGGTGTAGTTAGCTAGCAAATCCTGCTCACGTCGAAGCAGTTGAGCGAGACGTGTGGCGGTTTTTTGGTAGGCCTCAATCTGCTCGGTTGGGAGCGGCGGGCCTGCATCGCTCGTGGCGGTGGCTGTGGCTCCCGGGCCTTTGGTCATTTCCTTTAAGATGGAAGTGCGCTCAGCAAGTTCGGCCTGACTATCGAAAATCTGCTGACGAAGACGGGCGATCTGTTCGCCGAAGGAGCGCTTGGATTCTTCCAGCGATATGACCCCGGCCTTATTCATGGCCAAGCGAAGGTCTTCTTCGGTCTGAGCCAGCCGAGCGCGCAACTGATCGGTTTCCTGTGTCAGGTAGTCGCCCACCAGGCCTACGGCGCGGTGAATTTCAACGTGTTTCTTTAGGTAGCTGGCAATGACTTCTTTGAGCACCGCTTGCGCCACCAAGGGGTCCTTATGTTGATATGCGACGTGAATCACACTGCTGCTGGGCGGAACTTCAACCACCAGTCCTTGGCTAACTGCGATGGCTGCGGCGATGGTGGCGTCATTCCCCGGACGGGCCAAAATTTTTTCGGCACCGAGATTTTTAGCCACCTCCTCGGCCAGATCCATGCTGGTGAGGATTTCGAGTTCGGATTTGATGATAGTCTCGCCGCGCTGGTCGGGAGATTTTGTAATTGTATCATCGCGCCCTGGACCGAGTGAACGCCCCTCAGTGATAACATAACGGACAAAAAGCTTTGCCTCGGTCTGGTAGGGTGGTGGTTGCAGTTTATATAAGGCAAGGGCCAAACCAAACCCCGCGAAGGTGCAAAAGATGATTTTCCACTTATGGCGAAAAAGGGTGTAGTAGACATCAGCGATGCTCAGGCTTTGTCCTTGGGGCTCGACCGGTGACGCAGCAAGCGACGGACTGCGGCCGACAACGCGAGGCTCTGGCGTGAAAGGAGGTTGTGGCACGGGCTTTGAGAGAGAGTGGCGGAGCGAAGCTGGCGGAAAATGGCTTGATCAGGCCGCGTGGCGGTAGAGGAGGTTGCCGATCAGGCGTGAGACGGGCAGCGGGAGATGATTAAAAAGGCGCTGGGAGAATCCGCCGTCTTTATCGGGTGCAGAAAGGAATTCACTGTTTTGTGGAGCAATTCGCACATACTCAATCTGGCTCTCCTTGGCACCCCAGCCAAGTTTGAAATTGCGTAGTCCTTCATTGTGCTGGGATGTCCGGCCGAAATCAAAGGAAGTGAAGTTGTTTTGCGCATGCCACTCGATCGAGCGAGCCATGATGAGATTGTTGGCCCTGAGATTCTGCTGGGTTTCGTCAGAGGCCCCAAATTTATACAAGGCGGCTTGACCGAAATGAAAGAAAACGGCTCCTGCCACGGGCCGTCCCTGATGCCGAGCGATCACCACCCAGCCTTTACCCGGCGCGAGGATGTGCTGATGGATTTGCTTGAAAAAGCTGAACGGTTGCGGCGGTACGCCATGTCGTTTTCGCGTCAAGCAGAGCAATTCGTGGAATACGCGGACAGATTTAATGTCACGCGTGAATTCAATCGATACACCGCTTTTTTCAGCCTTGCGGATGGCTCGCCGGACAGAGTCGCTGAAGCCTCCGAATAGTGCCTGAGCTCCCGTGCTTAAATCGAGCTGATGCCCGTAGAAAGAGGTGGCGGGCAGAGCTTCGTCAAATAACGAACGCCCCCCGCGCATTTCCAGATATCTCCAGTTTCGGCGTTTCCCCAAGCCAATGACAGCTTCCAGCAACCGGTTGAACGCTTCTTTATCGGAACAAAGCGGCGCGCAATGATCTGCGAACGGCAGACTCACGCCGCGCCTGCCGGTAAGCCAGCTATTCACCTCCACCACTGGCAAAAGTGATGAACGTCCACTCTGATCTTTGTGAACGAAGCAAACAGGCCGAAATCCGTAGGCCCCTTGCAGTACACGCGCCCAAGCGGCGCTGTGGAAAACCGTCGCGTCGGGAAAGCCTGCCAACTTTGCATCCCACGCGGGATCGGCGAGCGGGTCACAGGTCTGAAGGGGAAAAGCGTTTGCGTGCAAGGGATGATTGACTGAGATCGGGCTTAGCGCACATTGCGCCGGGCCACGTAGGTGAGCAATGTTGGCAAAAGAATCGCAGGCAGATCGACCGAATTAAAGGCGTTCGATCGAACCGTCTTAACCCGCCAAAATTGCTTTAAGTTCTTTGACGACCGTTTCGATCTGCATGGACGTGAGCTCGGGATACATGGGGAGCGAGAGAAAGGTGTCGCCACACGCCTCGCTGACGGGGAAATCGCCGCGCTTGTATCCGAGATTCGCGTACGCGTTTTGCAGGTGAACGGGAACGGGGTAGTGGACGCCGGCCCCGATGCCCTGTTCGCCGAGTCGCTTCAGGATCGTGTCACGCTGACTTACGCGCAGCGCATAAACGTGGTAAATATGGCGACCATAGCTGGCCTCAGTCGGCAGCGTGAGGCCAGGCGTGCCCGCTAGCAATTGGTTGTAGAGGGCGGCAGCCTGACGGCGACCGTTGTTGGCTTTGTCGAGATATTTGAGTTTCACCGACAAAACCGCGGCTTGAAGGCCGTCCATGCGACCGTTCCAGCCGACGACGTCGTGGTAATATTTTCGTTTTTGACCATGCTCGCGATACATCTGCATGGCTTCACGGGCCGCAGGATCATTGGTGGTGATGGCACCGGCTTCGCCCCAGGCACCCAGGTTTTTGCCGGGATAGAAACTGAAGGAACCAGCATGGCCGATGGAGCCCGCTTTTTTGCCTTTGTAGAGGGCACCTTGAGCTTGGGCAGCGTCCTCAATGACGATGAGCTTGTGCTTGCGGGCTAGTTCTAGAATTGGGTCCATGTCGGCGCATTGGCCGAACAGGTGGACAGGCATAATCGCCTTTGTGCGTGACGTGATGGCCGCCTCAATTTTCGTGGTGTCGATCGTGTAAGTCACGGGGTCGATATCGACAAAAACGGGCTTGGCGCCCGCGTAGGTGATCGCCTCGGCTGTCGCCATAAACGTCATGGGCGGAGTGATGACTTCGTCGCCCGCGCCAATGCCTAGGGCCATGAGCGAAAACCAAAGCGAATCGGTGCCGTTGGCCACGCCGACGCAGAATTTCGTTTCGCAATACCGTGCGTAGGCCTCTTCAAACTTGGCGACGAAGGGACCACCGGCAAAAGCGTTTGCGTCGATGACTTCGGTCATCGCTGCCATCACTTCCGCACGGATGGGGTCATGATGCGCCTTGAGATCGAGAAAAGGGACTTGAACTTTAGCGTTTTGCATCGAGAGATTTGATAATACGAGCGGGATTGCCGGCGACGATTGCGCCGGGAGGGACGTCTTTGGTTACCATACTGCCGGCGCCGATCATGGCGTTTTCACCCACGGTGATTCCACAGAGGAGCGTTGCTCCCGAGCCGATTGAAGCACCGCGTTTCACCACGGTTTTGACACAGGTCCAATCAGCTTCGGTCTGTAATGCGCCACCGGCGGCGGTCGCACGAGGGAAGAGGTCATTCGTGAACATGACTCCATGGCCGACGAAAACTTCGTCTTCAATTTCCACTCCTTCACAGATGAAAGTGTGGCTGGAGATCTTGCAGCGACTGCCAATCTTGGCGCCTTTTTGAATTTCAACAAAAGTGCCGATCTTGGTGTCATCGCCAATTTCACAACCATACAGGTTGGTGAAACCGAAGACGCGCACGTTGCGGCCGAACTTTACGTTTGCAGCTATCTGCTGGTTTGGTTGTGGGACAAAATCCATCGTGGTGTTGATTGTCAAAACTGACCCGCATGGGCGGATCAGTTCTTGTGAATCAGGCCTTGGCTGTGCCGTTACCTGTCGCCGGTTTAAAATCAACTGGCGCGCCATTCAGGCGAAGGGATTCAGAGGATGCCTCAAGAATGCGAACCACCTCCGTGCCTTTGAGCCCGCTGGTGATCGGCTGGGTGCCGTTACGGATGCTCTCTAGGAAGTGAAGGCATTCTGTTTTCAGTGGTTCTTCCTGCTTAATATACGGCGCGTAAACATCGCCATAATGATAGGCATATTGGAATTCGCCAAAGGTGTCGTAGTGCGGCGGACGTTCCACGCGGGCGTCGAAGATCTTAATCTTCTCCTGCGAGGCCACATCGTCATAAACGATCATCCGCTTGCTGCCGACAATGGTCATTTCCCGGATTTTACGAGGATCAAGCCAGCTGCTGTGGATGATGGCGGAACGGCCCTTCGAGAAGAGCAGTGACATGGCGGTGACATCCTCAATTCCGGGAGTGACGTGGGCCGTGCCGTTGCAATTAACGCTCAAGGGCTGGTCCTGCAGGATATGAAGGATGACGGAAATGTCGTGCGGGGCCAGATCCCACGCCACGTTGATGTCTTTCTGAAAGAGTCCGAGATTGAGTCGGCGCGCGCAAATGTAGCGGATTTCACCGATGTCTCCGCTGTCGACGATTTCCTTGATCCGTCGCACGGCCGGAGAATAGAGGAACGTGTGTCCCACCATGAGCACCAGTCCATTTTTCTTGGCGATTTCAACCAGTTCTTCACACTCAGCGGTCGAGCTGGCCAAGGGTTTTTCGATCAAGGTGTGCTTGCCCGCCAAGAGACTGGCTTTGGCCATGGGGAAGTGATGCTTGACCGAGGTCGCGATCACCACGGCGTCGAGATTCGCGCCATTGAGCATGTGTTCGTATTTGGTTTCGCCTTCGACCTCGGGATAGAGTGACTTAAGATGCTTCAAGCGCTGCTCGCTCACGTCGCACATCATTTTGAGTCGGCAATCAGGGAGCGCCCGAAAATTTCTGATCAAATTCGGCCCCCAGTACCCGCACCCGACCACGCCCACCGCAATTTCTTTTTTCATGATAACATTGTAGGTTTTTTATGCAGTTGAAAGTTCACTGCGGCTCTTGCTCGTAGCCGTGGGCATTGTATCGACACAGCTTTTTGCAACTGAAGCGATTGGCTGAACCGTAGAGGCCTTGCGGCTCAATTTCGTCTCAAGTAGTTGCACAATCAGCGCGGGGACGGTGAGAAGCATGATCTTCAAGTCCAGCCAAGGCGACTTGGTATTCGCATACTGAATGTCCAAGCGGATCATCTCGTTGAACGTGGTCTTATTTTTTCCGCTGACTTGCCAAAGACCGGTCAGCCCGGGTTGAGAGATAAACCGCTGCTTTTGCCAGGGCGTGTAACTTTCGTATTCATAACGAATGCAGGGACGGGGGCCAACCAGACTCATGTCACCGCGCAGCACGTTCAGCATTTGCGGTAGTTCATCCAAGCCGGTGGCTCGCAGTAACCAGCCACCGGGGATGAGCCGGGAGTCGCCTTTTGCATCCAACTTTACCATCGGCGCATTGGAACCAATTAATTGGTTGAGGTAGGCTTGATGGCCGGTGGTATCGGCATTCACCTTCATCGTACGGAATTTGTAGCAAAGAAACTCCCGTCCACCGAGGCCAACGCGAGGTTGCTTGAAAAGAATCGGTCCCGGTGAACTGAATTTTGTTATCAATGCGATCGCCGTGGTTAGAGGGATGAGCACCGGAAGGGCGGCCAGACTGCAGACGATGTCCATCATGCGTTTCCACACAGGCATCGCCTGGGGAACGTAAGAAGAATAAGCATTGGTTTCGACCAATTGTGTGTGCGAGTTCATGAGATGATGATGCAGGAAATGAAGACGATATGTGCAGGGACGGGGTAGCCTGCGGGTGCAGGCCGAAAGCTAGATGGCCTTTGAAAGCTGATCGCGATTGATCATGAGGCGCGTGTTGGCGCCCAGAAATGAAAGCAGAACGGAGACTCGCTCGTTGGCGTTTTGGGCTTCGAGGATCACCGCTTTCAGTCCTTGCATCGGGCCAGCGGTGATCAGTACCTGTTCTCCAGCGTGGAAAGCTGGCTCATGAGAGATGAAAATCTCATTCCCTGCCCACGCCCTGAGGTCGTCCACAAGGGATTTATCTAGGACTGCCGGTGCCGTGCCGAAGCTAACGACATCGATCACGTCTTGAGCATAACGTACGGCGCGAAAGCTGAGATTGAGATCAAAACGACAGAATAGATAACGAGGGAAGAGCGGTTCTGACACCACTTTGCGAACACGGCGGATCGTTTTAATGCTCCGCATGCGGGGAAAATAGACCTCAAGCCCCAATTGGTTTGAGAGTTGCTCCCCTGCATAATTCTCACGCAGGGGCTTAGTGTGCACGCAGTACCAATTGAAGTTCATGAAGTTGGATCAGCCGATCCCATTTCAAAAAGCTGCCGCCACTTCGGTGTTACCCACCAATTATCATGGGGAAAACCGACTGTTAGAGACAACTGGAGTTGCTGGACCGACATTTTGTTTGGCGACGGAGGAAAACGAGAACCGTCGCTACACCTACCCGGCAGAAATCCGATTAAGGCGGGGTAGCTGAGAGGAGGAAGAGGATAACGGGGATTTGCAGTAAGTACTGAGGGCCAAGTCTTCACAGGTGGCTCCCGATGTAATTTTCCCCGTCAAACCGCGTAAAATAATGAACCAAAAACCGAGAGGCATGTCCTTGGACTCACAATAAGGTCCAGTGGGGGCGTATCGAATTTGGTTTGCATTACTCACCCCTAGTTGAATCAGCCTCCATAATTAAAAGAACAATCATAAACCAATGGCTACGACCAAAACCGGCAATACCCTTAAGGGTCTGCTAAGGGTTTCCCCTAGTGTTCGTCCAAAAGTGTAACAATTTCTCTGCTTAACGCGGCTTGCGTTACATTTTAGTTAATTGCAAAAGCGCGTTTCTTAACCGAGTAAGGGCGCGGGGAAACCCGTTAATCCTTCCGTTTGGTTCGGTTTCTGGTTTGATCCGCAGGTCAGGCAGGAATCATGGAATGTATCAATACAATCAATGGGGCACGCTTGGAGGGTGACGCCTAATGCATGAAGATATCAGGGCTTGGCGTTACACAGGCCGACTCAGCTGCTTCTCGTAGATAAGTAGAGGTGCGAGGGATGACCCAACCGCAGTCTTAGAGCTTAGAACCACGCAAAGCGTTCAGGGACAAAGACGATATCCGAAGGTTTTAGGAAAAAGGGCGTATCCTGTTTGCCTTCCAAAATAAGTTTCAAATCCAGCGTGTGGTTTTGAGTTTTACCATCATCTTTTTGGCGGATCACCACCACGGCTTTTAGGTTTGCCCGGGCGTAATCGGGGCCACCCGCTTCCATGATGGCCTCAAGCGCGGTGATAGGGTGATCAGAAATGATTTTACCTGGACGCAGGACGGCTCCTGTTACAAACGTCGGAAATGAAGAGGAGATGACGCTGACGTTAATCTCTTTTGAGACAAGCTGCGGCGCATAAAGCCTAGTTAGCTCAAGTTGCAATTCAGCGAGTTTGAGCCCGGCCGCTTTCACCTGTCCAATCAATGCGAGGGAAATTTTTCCGTCGCGTTGGATCGTTTGCGTGGCGTCGAGATTTGTCGCGCCGGGAATGGAAATTTTAACCACGTCACCTTCACGCAAAATGAGCGATTCGAGTTTTTTTGCGATGGGCTGGGTTGGTACGACTTGCGCGCTTTGAGGAGGAAGCGGCGTCGACGTGGTTTGGCAACCGGAGGCGAGCGCAATGGCCGTGAGGCACACGGCAAGCTGATGCGGCATAAAGCAATTGAACGTGATCGACGTTTGGCGATTTGAACGGACGGAGAGATGCTGAATGGCTGAAATTGGCTTCATGGTAAAGAAACCCCTTGTTCTTGCATGCATTAACTGGAGTGACGGGATATCAGTTGAACCTTCACCCACCAGCAAGCCCAAATCGAATTTGAGGAAGGATAGGGGCGAATGGGTGGTTAAGCATTCTATTTGTAAGGTTTACGCTTCAGAAGATCTCAATGCCACGCGCACCTGTAATCAGGCTGTAAAGCGCTTCCGGGTCAGTGCCTAGATGCTGCATTTAGGGTATTTATCTACCAGGCACAAAGGAGGGAACAGGTCAGAGGCGAAACGGTCGGTGGGGTGCGCGCCGTGATCTTGTGTCAACCCGCGTAGACATACTGGACGTTGCTAGGATTAAATTGATTTTTACACGCGTAACCCATAACCCACTGAAACTGGCTCCATGATTTTCATAGGCATCATTGGAATCGAAAATATTTTTGAACTTCACTTTTATAAATGGTTTTTCGGAGGCATTTGAGTGGCATTGTAAGAGAACTACGAAACAGTTCATTATCGCTAACTGCACTTGCCATCAAGCGGCGTGCTTCGTTATCACGAGTGAAAAGCAATCAAAACGCGCAGTAGCCGTTCCCTTAATTACACGAAAACTAGTTTTGTGAAAGTGACTCGAAATAACATGAACACCTTTTTGGGACGCATCTTGAGTTTTGTTCTGCTACTGGCATTCGCGCCTTGCTTCGCGCTCACTGCATCGGCATCTTCAGCAATAGCTCAGGTTGGACAGGCAGTTACTTTTAGTGTGACGGCTGATGGGACGGCTCCTTTCAATTATCAGTGGCGCAAAAACAGCGTCGACATCCCGAGTGCCACGGGCGCCTCCTACACGATCAACTCTGTTGTCACAGGTGATGCAGCCACCTACACAGCGCGTGTTTCCAATGCAGCTGGTTGGGTCTACTCTGATAATGCGACATTGACTGTGACTGCAGTGCCTGCTCCGGCGATCACTAGCTCGCTGAATGCCAGTGCCTCGGTGGGATCGGCCTTTTCATATCAGATTTCTGCATCAGGGAGCCCGACGAGCTATAATGCAGCTAGCTTGCCTACTGGCCTGAGTGTCAATACCTCAACAGGTGTCATCTCGGGCACACCAACGGCTGCGGACTTTTTTAGTATGACTCTTTCGGCGTCAAATCAAACTGGCCCAGGCATCGCAACACTGGCACTCACTATCGCTAAGGGCAGTGCGACGGTAACCTTGGGTAGCCTGAGTCAGACCTACAACGGTTCTCCGAAATCGGCCACCGCCACAACTTCACCCGCCGACCTGGCGGTTATTTTCACTTACAATGGGAGTACTTTCGCTCCGACAGGAGTTGGCAACTATACGGTGGTCGGCACGGTGAATGATGCCAATTATAGTGGCAGCGCTAGCGGTACCCTCGTCATCGCCAAAGGCACGGCAACAGTGACCTTGGGCAGCCTGAGTCAGACCTACAACGGTTCGGCTAAAGCAGCCACCGCCACAACTTCACCCGCCG
>Ga0105048_10000613_pt1 | contig 55658 bp, 45 predicted proteins | sample MAT05_FD_78382 | JGI IMG/M metagenome (GOLD analysis project Ga0105048, IMG submission 78382) | Freshwater microbial communities from Lake Fryxell liftoff mats and glacier meltwater in Antarctica - MAT-05 | ecosystem: Environmental > Aquatic > Freshwater > Ice > Liftoff microbial mat | place... | reverse complement strand
TGGCGAAAGAATACCTGCTAACCAATCAGACCTAGCGGCATTCGTCTCACATCGGTGCAATGTGGCCATCAGCACTGATCAGCCGAATTTTCGGTATATTCTGGATTCCAATGAGCGCGGCAATCCGAGAAATTGTGTGTTGCTGATCGCAATTTCAAATGCAAGAGTCCCTGGAAGTGCAGCGGCCCCACCCGATCTCCCGAAGTGCCTCGCGCGTGCCCGAGCGTGAAATATCATGAGCACGCTTGGCATTGTGCTCCTCGTGCTGCTGGGCTCCTCGATCGCTTCCTTGATCATCGGGCGAATGACGCGCGCTCGCCCCAGCCTGCTCCCTTTGGAAGGTGAGGGCGGCGAGGTGCCCGCCTCGCGCACCCGTTTGCGCTCTGAAATTAGCGACTTGGATGACGTCGAGGCCGTCAGCGTGCTTCGCGTCGTGCAGCGGCTCAAAGAAGATCGTGAATCAGCCGGACGCCTGCCCGTCGCCAACCGCCGAGACTAGAGTTTCTGCGGGCTGCCCTTGGCGGACTGCGATTGTTGCCACAAAAGACCCGGCAGATACCAGGCGTTGCGGGCATAGCGCGGAACCAACCGCCCGGGCTGCGTGGAGGCCCGATACAACCACTCCAAGCCACGGCGTTGCATCCAAAGCGGCGCTCTTGGAATTTCCCCTGCGAGAAAATCAATCGTGGCCCCCACACACAGAATCACCTTCGCTCCCAGCTGTCCCGCGTATTCAGTCGCCCACAGCTCCTGCTTGGGCGCGCCAAGCCCCACCAGCAACAGTTGGGGCCGGAGCGCGGAAAGCCGCTGGGCAAGAGCTCGGCAATACGCCAGATCTTTCTCGAACCCAAAGGGCGGGCTCTCAACGCCGATAACCTGTACGCCTGGATAGATTGTTTCGATCTGCGCGCGCGCACGCTCAGCGACTCCGGGCCCCGCCCCCAACAAGAACACTGAAACCCCCCGTGAAGCTCCGAGCTTCAAGACGAGGGGCGCGAGATCACTCCCAGCGACGCGTTCTGGGAGTTCCGCTCCACCACCCAGCCGCGAAGCCCAAACGAGCGGCGCACCATCTGCGACCACCAGCGCGGCCTTTTCGTACGCATGACGCAAGGCGGGGTTCTTTCCAAACTGGACAGCGTGGTCCAGGTTGGGCGTGATCACCACGCGGCCGATTGCGTCTTCGTAAAGCCACATAACGATACGTTCGGCCGCCATCGCCAGGCTCACCACGTCAATTGCAATGCCAAAGACCGTCGTTCTCATATCGCGCTTATATCGCGACCGCTTGGCATGCACGCACTCCAATCGAAACCAGTTGAGATCGTTCGATAATCTGTGCGCTCTTTGGAACTTCACCGCCCATGGCAAATCATGCTGAGCGCGCCACAAAAACGTCTCAAAGTGAGCTCCCGACGCAGAGCCACACCCCTGAACATACTCACGTTTACTTCTGCATACATTGTTGTATAGGTGGTTCACGCTTGGGCTAGTTTCACTCCAACTCAACATCTAACCAACACGCACACGCAGCAACAAGCACGGGGTTCCACATGGCAGCGTCCGAAAAATCTGGGGTATTGCGCGGGAATGCCTCCGCCGTCTCCTTCCTACAACGCATGGCGGACGCCGGATGGATAGTGATCGCTCAGTACGTAGCGTGCCTGTTCTATGGGCAAGTCTGGGGCACCCAGAACACCGTCGTTGCCTGTTTGGCGGTGGTTGCCTTCCACATGTCCGCCGAAGCCTTTGGCCTCTATCGCCCCTGGCGTGGGGCGCCCTTCAGGCAAGAGCTTCTGCGCATCTTCGGCACCTGGGCGGTCGTTGTGCCCGCGCTGCTCATTCTCGGATTCACTACGAAGACCACCGCTTCCTATTCGCGGTTCGTGACCGCCAGCTGGTTTGTTTTGGCGCCCAGCCTGATCATGGCCTGGCGCTCGGCTGTCCGCGTGGCGCTCCACGAGCTCCGCCGTGGCGGTTTCAATCAGCGTACAGTTGCGATTGCGGGCGCGACGCCGCTTGGTATTCAAGTTGCCCAACGTATCAACTCGGATCCTTCATACGGTATGAAGGTAGTTGGCTACTACGATGATCGCGGCGCTGGCCGACGTGCCGAGCTCGCTCCAGGCTCCGGCGGCTTCATCGGTGGCTTGAGTCAACTCGTGACTGACGCACGAGCGGGCAAGATTGATATCGTTTATGTGGCGCTCCCGTTAAAAGCCGAGCCCCGTATCAATCATCTCGTTCGCCGGCTGGCTGACAGCACCACCTCCGTTTTTGTGGTGGCAGATTTCTTCGTGTTCGATCTCATGCACGCGCGCTGGTCCAATCTTGGGGATCTGCCGGTGGTCAGTATTTTTGACACACCGTTCAGCGGAGCTTCCGGCTCGATGAAGCGGGTGGAAGATCTGATCTTGGGCAGCCTGCTCCTTCTGACCGTGAGCATCCCGATGTTGCTGGTGGCGCTCGCGATCAAGCTCACTTCTAACGGGCCCATCTTCTTCAGGCAGAAGCGCTATGGCTTAAATGGCCGGGAGATTCGGGTTTGGAAATTTCGCACGATGAGCGTGTGCGAAGATGGCGCAAGCGTCAGCCAGGCGCGCAAGGGAGATGCGCGAGTGACTCCGCTAGGTCGCATTCTCCGCAAGACATCGCTGGATGAGTTGCCGCAGTTCTTCAACGTGCTCGGCGGGGAAATGTCAATCGTCGGTCCGCGGCCGCACGCCGTCGCGCACAATGAAGAATATCGCTCTCAGATCCACGGCTACATGTTGCGTCACAAAGTGAAGCCAGGCATCACCGGCTGGGCGCAGGTGAACGGCTGGCGCGGTGAAACGGATACCGTCGAGAAGATGGAGCGGCGTGTGGAACACGATCTCCACTACATCAACAATTGGAACGTCTGGTGGGATCTGCAGATCATCTTTCTCACCGTATTTGGCCGCAAAACAGGGCTCAACGCGCACTAGCAGCGCGGGATAGGAACCAGCGGCCGGACCAGGCACTAAGCAGCGGGCAGGCATGCCCACCCCGCTGCCGCGAAGCGCGGCAGCCGCCTCCTCCCCGACGTCTCCCATTCGGGAGCCATGGGAGGGGCGAGAGCAGCGCCCGACGGGCCGACGGGATCATGCGCTGATGCAGCGGCTGAGATCTTGAGTGCTATTTGGAGTGAGCAAAGGTGGTGAGTCGGCACCGCGCCCGCGCCAAGTTGAGTTTTGGGGAAGTCGAGCCGGGCACGGCGCTGAATTTCTGGGCAAGGCGAATAGAGGACACGGTGTTTGAAGCCGGGGGAGCAAGATGCGCCTTGCCCAGAAATTCAGCCTGTTTGAGGAAGTGGGGGACACGTCAGGTGAGGCACACGACGAGCAAGGCGAGTCGACTGCGGGGGCAGCGATGAGTTGGACCAAGCTTTCGGCGGAGTGTGCAGTTCGGAGGACGAGCTTTCCTCCGTGTTCGCTGAGGGAACCGGCAAGAGTGAAGACGGCGAAACGCAGCCTTTGGGGCCGGTCAGAAGCAAAGTTGGAAGGCAGCGCGAGGGAGCCCATGGCACTCAGAGTGTTTTAGGTCAAAAGGCAGAGTCTGTACCAAGCGGCATTGGCAACGAAGCGACCCGAAGGGGCAATGTCCGCAACTGCGATCTCACCGGGCAATATTCCTTGCAAGCTCTGGCCTTCCTGTAATCTTTATAGATTAACATCCCCCACGCTGAATGTGTTTCTTAAATCCTAAAAACGAGCTCGAATGGCGGGCGCGGGCGCGGTCCTTGCCACCATTCGACCAACACGCATGTTTTTCTGCGCCCGAGCCCGCCATTGAGCCCCGCGCCGCCCCGAACCCAACCGGTTCACCGGGGACACCTGCGGCGCGGCCCCGAAACTACATCCCAGCTAGTTCTCAACTACATCCCAGCTACATCGCCGTTCGTGCCCCCTCACGCAGCGACCCGCAGCGACGGGGCGATGCCGGGGAGGGGCGGCTGCCGCGCCTAGCGGCAGCGGGGTGGGCAACAACTCATCAACTCGCTCATCAACTTGCAGCAGGCTTCGGGGCGCCGAAGATGCTTGCTGGGCGCTTCTTCTCGGTGCGAGCCTTTTGCTTTTCGCTCCAGGTGGGGATGATAATTTTGTCGCGAACCGGCATTTCACGGCCTTCGATCACCGCCAAGATTTCCTCGGAGTCGAGCGTTTCCCGTACGAGCAGGCCTTCGGCGAGACGGTTGAGCTTGTCGCGATTCTCACGAATCAGAGTCTGCGCGCGCGTGTACTGCTCCTCGACGATGGCACGGACTTCTTGATCAATCTCTCGCGCCGTATCCTCGGAATAATCTTCGCGGCGCGAGGCCATTTCACGGCCTAAAAAGACACTCTCTTCGTTTTCGCCGTAAGCGACGGTTCCGAGCTTAGAACTCATCCCAAGTTCACACACCATGGAGCGGGCCAGGCGCGTTGCTCGCTTGATGTCGTCTTGCGCGCCCGTGGTCGTTTCGTTAAAGACTTCCTCTTCCGCAACACGCCCACCGAGCGCCATCGAGATGCGGGCCAGCATCTGAGTCTTCGTCATGAGGTGGCGATCTTCGGCAGGCAGGAACATCGTGACGCCGAGCGCCGCGCCGCGCGGAATGATAGATACCTTGTGAACCGGATCATTGCCGGGAGTGAGCGAGCCCACGATGGTGTGGCCAGCCTCATGCCAGGCCGCAGTACGCCGCTCCTGATCGCTCATCACCATGCTGCGTCGCTCAGTGCCCATCAGCACTTTATCTTTCGCGAGCTCGAAATCGATCATAGCCACAGCGTCCTTATCTTGCCGAGCTGCCAAGAGCGCCGCTTCATTCACCAGATTTTCCAGGTCCGCACCCACAAAACCAGGCGTTCCCGCTGCAATCACACGCAGATCGACATCACCGGCCAACGGAACCTTCTTGGTGTGCACGCCCAGGATCCCTTCGCGCCCGCGGATGTCGGGGCGGGGCACCGTGATGCGGCGATCAAAACGACCTGGGCGCAAGATGGCCGGATCGAGCACGTCGGGACGATTGGTGGCTGCAATGATGATCACGCCCTCATTGGACTCAAAACCATCCATCTCCACCAAGAGCTGATTCAGGGTTTGCTCACGTTCGTCGTGCCCACCACCCATGCCTGCGCCACGATGTCGACCCACGGCATCGATCTCATCGATGAAAATGATGCACGGTGCGTGCTTCTTGCCTTGCTCAAAAAGATCGCGCACGCGGCTCGCGCCAACACCCACAAACATCTCTACGAAATCAGAACCTGAAATGCTGAAGAAGGGCACACCCGCTTCGCCAGCGATGGCTCGAGCCAACAACGTCTTGCCGGTTCCCGGCGGACCCATCATCAGCACGCCCTTCGGAATATGACCGCCCAGCTTCTGAAATTTCTTGGGATCCTTCAAAAAGGCTATGATTTCTTCGACTTCGTCCTTGGCTTCGTCAATGCCAGCCACATCCGCGAAGGTGATCTTATTCTGAGCTTCATTCAGCAAGCGCGCACGGCTTTTGCCAAAACTCATCGCTTTGCCGCCACCCGATTGGAGCTGGCGCATGAACAGATAAAAGATGACCAAGAGGAAGACCATCGGCACCACGATGCCGAGCGCTGTGCCCCAGATCGGGCTGCCTTCTTTGTCGAGATACTTGACGATAACGCCGTTGGTGGTGCTCACCTTTTCCAGGAACGCGCCCCCGCCCTCCTTCGGTCCAACTGCATAGCCAGGAGTTGAGGCAGACTTGGTCCCGCCTTCGATCTTGAAGTTGTAGGTCTGATCCTTGACCTCAACCTGACTGATGTGCCGCCGGTCTTTGGGAGACGACGCGAGCGACATGAATTCAGTGTAGGAGATCTCGTTCCTGCGCGGCCCCTCCTCTCCGAAGAACTTCCAGACGCCAAAAAACAGGACTACGAGGACAACCCAAAACAGCAGGGTCTTTTGCGGTTGCTTCACGGTGGGACCTCAAACAATTGGTCGTAAGTTGGAAAGGATCCCGAAGGGGCTCGGGGGTTCCCACTATAGCCGGCTCTCACCAGGAAAACCGGCCTTCTCTTATATGTAGGACGACCGGCGTCTCCTGACAGTTCAGGCGCTGTTCGATTTCTTACTTTTCTTTGGGCGCGCAAGCGACTTCGCGGACTCCAGCTGGCCGGAAGCAGCATCCAGACGCACCTCCCTATCTCCCCGTAATCGTAGGCTTAGGGCACTTCGTCCGAGGCGTTTCGCCCGCTGGATTTGGCCGAGCTGGGAACGCCCAAGCAGCAGAGGCTGCCCCCCTGCGTCCAAAATCACTGGCGGGGGACCCGCCGCGAGTTGGTCGGCCAAAGCGTTGAGGTGGCCGACTATCCCAGGAGAAAGCTGGCTGAGCAGCGGCAGGAGTTCGTTGCGGATGCGAACCCGCAGAAATCGCGGATCGACGTTGGAAGGATCATTGCTGAAAGGGATCCGGTGCCGCGCCAGGTGGCTGAGCACCGTTGGCTTGTCGGCACGAATCATGGGCCGCAGCAGATTGCCATCCTGGGGGGCAAGCACGGCCAACCCGCGGGGGCCCGCGCCCCTCAACAGACGTTCGAGGACAGTCTCCGCGCGGTCGCCAGCATGGTGGGCTGTCACCAGAAAGTCCGCCTGCTCGGCCTCTAGCTCCCGACGGAGCAATCCGTAACGCGCCTCGCGTGCCCGCGCCTGCAGATTCGAACCGGCGTGCAGTTGAATTTTTTCCCGTTTCAGATGAACGCCCAATTGCCCAGCGAAGGCTTCCGCCAGATTGAGCTCTTGGGCGGCTTGCTCTCTGAGCCCGTGATCAACAGCCAACGCCGTGAGCTGAAAATTGAGCTTCGTTCGCAAACTCGAGAGCACATGCAAGAGAGCCATGGAATCCCCGCCCCCGGAGAGAGCCAGCAGCAGCTTCGAACCCGGCTCAAGCTGGCATTCTTCACGCAACGTGCGCGTCACGAGCGTGAACAGCGTCGGCGGATGCGAGCGCGTCATCTTTTCACTGACCGAGCTCGAATTCCTTGCAGAAAACAACGTGTGGAGTTAACTTAAGACTGCGCCATCTGTGATCGGCATTCGGATACCCGTTTCCGCAGCGGCCACTCTCGGCATCAAAATAGGCGCAAGCTTCGCAGGAAAAGCGCAGCCGATAGAGCTCCGCTTCTTCCATAAAACGTTGATCAACCGGGGTAATCACCTGCGCTCACTTACGGGAACGGCTGGGCGGGCTGCCCACGCTGGAAGAAAAACTCAAAATTACCGGTGACTTTGCTCTTGATCGATTCTGCCAACTCTGGGTGCGCGACCAACTCACGAGGATCGGCAAAGTCAGCGCTGAAGGAGCCGCGCGTGAGGCGTTGGTCCGAATCCTTCTCGTTGGAATTCCCGCTGAACAATTTGTCGAAATTCACGCTGCCGGCCATCGAATAGACCGCGCCGTTGCTGCCCCGACAACTGCTGTGCAGAGAGAGCGTGAGGCTCGCAATCGGCGTCTCCCCGAGGCTGCGCGGGGCACCGGGTGGCGTCACACCATTCGGGAGCCCGACAGCGAGATCCTGTCCGAGCGAAGCGCGGGCGCGCTCAAGATCGTAGACCACGATCACGAGGCCATCCGAAAACTCGGCGATATCGTCCCCGCGTTGAATACGAATCATCAGCGATTTTTCGTCAAACCCTTGAGCCGCGAAAAACGTGGGCGCCAAATTGAAGGGCCCATTCCAGCAACCCGTCAAGAGCAACTGCTCACTCTGCACGTCACCCGTGCCTTGACCCGTGGTGCAACCGCCCACGAACACCGCAGCCGCGCCGACCAACGCGCACGCCAGACGCCGCTTCACGACAACGACTCCACTGGCTCGCGGGCGTTGCTAACCGGTACGGATTCGACGATGAGCCCGCCACCGAGCACGCGTTCACCGCGGTAAAAGACCGCATATTGACCCGGCACCACTGAAGCTAACGGCTCCTTGAACGTCACCTGGAGAGCTCCCTCCAACGTGCGCGAAACCTGGCACTGCACCGTATGCGGAGAATACCGCACCGCCACTTCAGCTTCTCCTGGTAGCGCGAAATCATCCGACAGGACGGCCTCGGCTAGCTTGGCTCCGCTTGAAAGCAGCTGTTCGCGCCGACCTAGCCGCACGATCCCCTGCTCAGGCTCGACGGCAACGACGTAGGCACGGTAGCCGAGCGCTACGCCTAGGTTATGGCGCTGCCCCACTGTGTAGCCGTGAGTTCCCGCGTGTTCACCGACTGATTGACCCGCCGCATCCACGAGTGTCCCGGGGCGCAATCGGTCACCGGCACGTTCGGCCACAAACGCGTCATAACGCCCGGTTGGCACAAAACACAACTCCTGACTCTCACCCTTTTGAGCGCCGGGAAGGTCCAAATTCAGAGCTTCTTGCCGGACCTCGGCTTTCGTAGCCTCGCCCAGGGGGAACACCAGCCGACTGAGAATTTCTTGGGGGAGCATGTGTAAAAAATAGCTTTGATCCTTTTTGGGATCTCGCCCGCGATACAGGCGTGCCATGCCACCTTCCTGGACAATCCGAGCGTAGTGCCCCGTTGCAATCTGCGCAGCTCCGAGGCGATTCGCCAGGCCCAAGAGCTCACGCATCTTGACGCCTCGATTGCAGCGCACGCAGGGGCTCGGCGTCACCCCGCCGAGATAGCCATCGACAAAAGGTTCGACGACTTCGGTTCGGAACAACTCGCGGCGATCAAAAGCAAAATGAGGGAAGCCCAAAACATCGGCCACACGGCGTGCGTCGTGAACATCCTCGGGAGCGCAACAACGGCCCCGCACGGAATCATCGTCTGGGTAATCCCAGAGGTGGAGTGTGACCCCCACGACCTCGAACCCCTGGCGCAACAAAAGCGCTGCCGCCACAGAGGAATCGACACCTCCGCTCATGGCGACCAAAACGCGCGTTGACACGGCCCAAAGCTTAGTCGTCCGACCCGCTGAAATCGAGCAAAGCTTCCCCGAAAACGAAACCCCCTGGCCCGAGCTCAGGCCGCGTGCGCACGCAAACGCTTGGTCAACCGCTCAATGGCCCGCGAATGCAGGCGGCTTGCCCACGATTTGCTCAACCCAAGCTCCTCGGCAACGTGATCAAAGCGCTCGCCACCCAGGTAATGCCGCCGCACCAGGGTGGCCTCTTGATCCGGAAGCTCACCAATCGCTTGCGTCACCAATTGGAGTAGCTGCGCCTTGCCCAGCGCCTCCTCGGGTGACTCATCCGGAGCGACGGAAGTGAGTTCACCTTCTTCGCCACGCACTGTTTCGCTGAGGAGCCCGGTTGCCATCGCCGTTGCCATCGCAGCCAAGTGATCGGCAAGGGCCTGGTGTGCTTGCGCTAAGGCACTACCAGGTGGAGGCTCAAGCTGCGCATCCTCTGCCTTACCCGCGCTGTAGAGATTCGCTGCCTGAAGCGCGTGGAGCCGTGCGTGCACACGCCGTGGCAGACGCCCCGTTGCACGCACGCCATCAATCACCGCTCCGCGCACCCGGAAATTCGCATAGGCCTTGAATGGCACGCCTCGCTCCGGCTCAAAACGCCGAGCCGCCTCTAACAAGCCCTCGCGGCCAAAGCTTCTCAGATCGTCGAGCTCCATGCTCCCACCTAAGGTCCGTGCGAGCTGCCGCACAATGATCTCAACCAGCACGAGCTGCTGCTCGAAGCGTTGGAGAACCTCTGGCGAATCGACAACCTTGGCCACGTCGACCTAGACCCTACCCCAGCGCGGCGGGCTCTTCTCTTCCTTTTTCGAAATGGCACGATCCGGCTGCTTGGGCGCACATTCAGTGCTTTTTGGCGCCGAACGTGTCAGAGTCCGGGGACGATGCCGCGCTTTAGCCGTGTAGCTGCGATGTACACGTATATAGCCATCCCAACGGGGTTGATGCTCTACGTACTGCGGGATGGATCGCCACTCCTCATCAAGGATGCCTGGCTCAAGCTGCCTGAAGCGGCCAGCCACACGTATAGCCTCTTGATTGGTTGCGCGTTCGGATGCTTGGTCGCGCTGATAACGCGCCCGATGGTCCTCCGTCTCAGCTGGGCCAAGGAGTTACATTCGACGCTGCGCCCGTTCGCTCGCGGGCTTTCGGGTATGGCCGTAGTTGGGTTGGCGCTGCTCAGCGCCATCTGCGAGGAATTCTTGTTTCGCGGACTGCTTCAGCCTTGGCTAGGCCTGCTCCCGCAGGCTCTGCTGTTCGGTCTCGTGCACCAGGTGCCTGGCAAGAGCCGGTGGGTTTGGGTGGCATGGGCGGCACTGATGGGGGCGTGCCTCGGAAGTATTTTTCAACTGACGGGTTCGTTGCTCGGGCCGATCGCCGCGCACGCGCTGATCAATGGCTTTAACCTCTCCTTTCTGAAGCGTCATGATGCTGGCGCTGCGCGGCGCCAGTTGGGCGGCCTTTTGGGGCAGATGTAGGGTAAAAATCAGCCCGTCGGAGGCGCCGCCAACTCATGGTAAGCTGGCCGTCAGCAATTTCGCTTCCCGCACCTGCCGGAACCATTGACCGCTCCTCTGATTGTCCTGCCAACACTGTTGCCTCCCGAAGAGCGGCCTCGTGTCCTCGTCGTGGACGACGAAAAGTTCATCCGGGACATCTTGGCGGACTTCCTCGGAATGGAAGGCTACATGGTCCGCACGGCCGAAGACGGCACGGGCGCGGTGCGAGAGCTTGAGAAGGCCAAATATGATCTGGTGATCACGGATCTCAAAATGCCCAAAATGGGAGGTCTGGACCTTCTGAAAGAGATCGCGCGCAGCTACCCCGACACACTCACCATCATCATGACCGGTTTTGGCACCGTCGAAACCGCTATCGACGCCATGAAGAGGGGGGCTTACGACTACGTGCTGAAGCCCTTCAAAGTCGAAGAGATCCTGCGCATCGCGGAGCGTGGTTTGGAAAAACAGCGCCTTGCTGCCGAGAATCTCCGGTTGCGTGAAGCGCTCTCGCTCTACAAAGTTTCCGAGGCGATCGCTTCGAGTCTTTCGTTGGATGAAGTCGTAGCAACACTGGAGGCCAACGCGCTCGAAGAATTGCGCGCCGACCTCGTGCTGACTTGGTTGGATGACGGAAAGGGAGGATTCTTTGAGCGTTCTGTGAAGTGCACGAGTGACTATTCATCCGACGAAGTGCTTGGACAGATTGATAGCAAAGAGGTGCTCCGGCGCCTCACCGAGAGTGAGCTCATCCTCGCGCAAGGCCCTCGCGCCATGGCCTTGTTTGAGGTGCAACCGAGGCGAGGCGCCCACAGCCTGGTGATTGTGCCGTTAAAAATGCACCAGCGCCTGCTCGGATTCGTTGCAGCAGTGTCGGTAACGCCCAGCAAGCGTTTCGAGGAAGGGCAACGAAAGCTGCTGAGCATCACGGCTTCACGCGCGGCCGCGGCGATCGCGAATGCGCGCCTGTACGAAGACTTGCAAGCGACCTTCCAGCAAACCATTCAGAGCCTTGCGAACACGATCGACAAGATGGATCGGTACACCGCCGGCCACTCCCAGCGAGTTGCCCGCTACGCCGTGCAACTCGCGCAATGGATCGGACTCGATGCTGTCGAAGTTGAAACGGTTCGGCAAGCCGCACTGATGCACGACATCGGAAAGATCGGTTGCGTGATGAACCTCAACAAGCCCGGCAAGCTGACGCAAGATGAGTACGAGGTTTTCAAGAAGCACCCAGGGCACGGACGCGAAATCCTGGATCCGATTCGATTTCTTGAACCCGTCATCCCCGGTGTGCATCTGCACCACGAGCGCTGGGATGGCCGCGGTTACCCGCTCGGGCTCGCCGGAAAGAACATTCCATTGATCGCACGCATCATCTCTGTGGCAGATACCTATGACGCGATGACCAGCGACCGCGCCTACCGCCGAGCTCTGCCTCACGAAGTGACGATCAATGAGATTGAACGCTGTTCTACCCTGCAATTTGACCCGGATCTGGTCGGTGTCTTCACCGAGAATATCGAAAACTTGCGAGAACACCTCAAAGAGACCGGCGTCGAAATTCCAGAGTAGTGCGTGCCCGCGAATTAGTTGAGCATGAGCGTGCGAACGATCACTGGCTACTGGCTTGGAACTCGCCCCTACACCGAGGTTCTTGAGTTGCAGGAGCAGCTCCACGCGGCCCGCCGCCAAAAACGCATCGGAGATTCCGTTCTCTTCCTTGAGCACACCCCCGTTGTGACCTTTGGACGAGGCGGCAAGGAGGCTCATTTGTTGGCGTCTCCCGGCGTGCTTGAAGAACGCGGCGTGGAACTAGTGAGGACAGGCCGCGGCGGCGACGTGACACTGCACGCTCCGGGGCAGTTAGTCTGTTACCCAATCGTCGATCTAGCGCCCGATCGCCAGGATGTTCGCGCCTACGTGAATTTGCTGACGCACGTGATGCAGGCGATCATTTCGCCCTCTGGGATCGCCGCGGGCACCCTCCCCGGTTATGTGGGTCTTTGGGTCGATGCCGACGCCCCACACAGCTGGCAAGGGGCTGAATTCGCAGGTGACCCGAAGAAAATCGGTGCCATTGGAGTCCGCATTTCACGCTGGGTCACGCTCCACGGTTTCGCGCTCAACTTGTCGATCGATTTGCGCTCCTTCAGCTTGATCGTGCCCTGCGGGATCCGCGAATACGGCGTGACGTCCGTCAAGGAACTCTCGGGGGTCGCCCCTGAGACACGGGTCGCAGCCGAGCTCGGGCTGACTCAGCTGGCGCTCGCCCTTCGATCGACCACGGGTCCTCTGCGGGATCTAGAGGGGCTTCAGCTCAACCAATACTTTGAGCGCGTCGCGTCAGTTGTGAGCTGAGCCTTCCGCAATCTTAGCCGTGCGCAGGTACATTTGTGCGATTTTATGGTTGGGCTGGATGCGCAGCACTTCTTCAAGTTCGGCCTTGGCTGACGTGAGCTGCCCTTCCTGGAGCAGAATGCTGGCAAACGCCAGGCGTGCCTGCACGAAGTTCGCATCGGTTTCGCGGGCGATGCGCAGATGCTCCTTGGCACGCAAAAGATCGCCGGCGTCGCGATAAACAACCGCTAATTTGGTGCGAAGATCGAGAAAACTCGGCCTCAACGCCACAGCTTTCTCAAGCTCGCGTGCGGCTTCGCCAGGCATGCCAATGTCCGAATAGGCCTGCGCTATTTCGGCGTGCATGTTCGCAATGCGGCCCATCGCAAAGCTATCCGGAGCGTGACCGGACCCGGTGTCGCGGAGCGCGGCGTACAAGCCACGGGCTTGGTCGTAACGACCGAGGTCATTGCAAACAACCATCAGGTTGAGTCGCGCCTCTGTGTAGCTTGGGCTCAGCTCTACGGCACGCTCAAAGTTTTTTTGAGCGCGCTCGAAGTCGCCGTTGCTGTGAGCTATCACGCCCAGCATATTGTAAACATCCGCGAAGCGGTCGTTCTGTTCGACGACTTGCCGCAACAAGTACTCTGCCTTATCGTACTCATTCTGCTCGAAGTGTTGGCGAGCGAGAGCAAGGAGTTGCTTCAGATGTTCGTCCATGGCGCCGGGGACTGTGCCGCCAAACCTCGGGCGCGCCAAGCGGCATCCCCGCGGAGCTACAGCGGAAACTGACCCGAGGTGAACACCTGCTCACCCTCCGGCGACCACGCTCGCTTGCTCACGCGCCGGTCGGCTGCTACCAGACTGCCTTGTGCCAACGTCACCGGAATCGGGCGGGCCCACTCATGTCGGCAGGATCGTCGATCCGTTGGCCGTTGAGGCGCCCGAAGAACTCTCCGAATCCGACTTGTCTACGCGCCATCCGGTCCGCGAGCGACTCTTAGAACGAGCGCGCGACGCGAGTGCGCGAGGAGCCGGCAGCACGAACCGACAGTTGGAACCAAGAGCTCCCGCGCGACCACGGCTCAAGCGTCGCTCGCAGCAACTCTCGCCGACACTGCGGGCCATCTTCGGCACGCTCATGGGCCTTGCCGTGATCGCGACACTCGTGGCCTTGGCAATGAATCTGGATAAGGAACAGAACTTGAGTTTGCTCGGGAAACCTGCGCCGAGTCTAAGCGCACCAAGCGCACCAAGCGCACCAAGCGCACCAAGCGCACCAAGCGCACCGGCTGCGTTGGCAGCTCCCGTGGCCAGAGCCACGACTGCCGTGCCACTAGCCCCAGGCCCCTGGCGAATTGACGACGCCAAGGGGGATCCCGCACTTCGAATCATCCGCGGAACGTTCAAAAGCCGCCCCTTTCTCAGCGCTATTCAGGCTGCTGGCCTGGACGCCAAGCAGGCTTATCGAGCCATGGCTGCGCTGAAGGATGTCAGAAACTTGAACCGTTGTGGGCCCAACCACGAGTTCATTGCACTTGTCCAGCGCGGACCAGGCACACTCAAGGCTTTCGAATACCTTGAAAACAAAGAAACCGTATTCCAAGCCAAGGCCAACGAGAACGGCTACTTGGTGGGCGTCAAACTCGATCTTCAGATCCGACGCGAGCAAACAGAGGGGGCCTTATTGCTGACCTCTTCGGACTTTTCAGCAGCAGCCAAACAAGCGGGCTTCGACCCAAGCCTCCGCACGGTGCTTGCCGACGCACTGCAAGGCCACGAAGGGCTTGCGGAGCTCACATTCCCCGCCACAATCCGTGTGGTCGCCCAGGAGGTCACCGTACGAGGGGCCTTCTCGCGCTACGCGGGGATTGAAGCGGCCGAAATCAAACAGGCCGACGGGGAACTCCTCCGCCTCTATTATTTTCGTGGCGACAACATCAAAGGCTATTTTGACGCTAAAGGACGCTCATTTCACGAGGGTGGCTGGCGCAAGCCGATCCCGGGAGCGCCCATTACCTCTCTGTTCAATCCGAAGCGCATGCACCCGGTTCTTCACAAGATCATGCCGCACCAGGGCACCGACTTCGGCGCCGCGACGGGAGAGCCCGTTTACTCGGCCTCCTTCGGTACCGTAAAATCGATTGGTCCTGGGGGCCCAAGCGGTAATCTGGTAGTGCTTACGCATGCGGGCGGGATTGAGACGGGCTACGCTCACCTTTCTCGCTTTGCTGAAGGTCTAAAAGTTGGGGAAAAAGTGAAGCGACAGCAGCTCGTGGGGTATGTGGGCTCAACGGGGCGCTCGACAGGGCCTCACCTGCATTTCAGTGTCAAGAAGAATGGTGTGTTCGTAGACTCCGCCACGCTTCACCTCGACGGATTAACAACGATGCCAAGTGCTGAGCAGCCTGCTTTTGAGGAAATTCGCCGCAAATATGACGCACTTTTGGACCATATTCCGCTCCCCGCCCTACCCCCCACGGCGGTAGCCCCTACCGCGCCCGAGGGGATTGGGACTCAAGCACCACCCACCAGTGCAACCGCCGCTCAGTTTGACGAAGCTGATCTCGGCTCGGGCGTAGCTGATCCGCCGACAAGTCCGGCGAATCCGGCAAGTCCAAGCGCACAAGCCGCCCCGCCAGCGAAGGCAGCACCTCCTTCTGGCCCGAACGTGATCTATCTCAACGATACTGATTTACAGAAGCTCCAATCGGCCACCGAGGACGGTCAAATCGATCCCTAAGCGCTCACGTCCGGGCTCGGTGTTGGGCTCCAATCCTGCCGATTCTTGGTTGAAATCGTGAATAAGAAGGTGCTGCCCCTGGGCTCTCTTGGCTCAACCCAAGCCTTCCCACCGTGCGCCTCGGCGATATGCTTAACAAGTGCCAGACCAATGCCGCTGCCACGCGTGCGCTTCTGGGCCGTTTCTTTGCCACGCACAAACCGCTCGAAGATGCGTTTGCGTTCTTCTGGCAAAATACCCGGGCCTTCGTCCGCCACACGGATCTCGATGAACGCGTCCACTTCACGCACGCTCACGGTGACCTGCTTGCCGTCTGCCGCGTACTTGAGCGCATTGTCCACTAGGTTGATCACCGCTATTTCGATCGAGCGCTCATCCAACTGTACCGAGGGGAGATTGGTGGCAAGATTCGTGTGGATAGCAAAACCTTCCTGCTCGGCACGCAATCGACACACTTCTATTGCACGGAGCACCACCTCCGCCGGGCGGCACTCGACGAATTCGTAGGCGGCTTTACCTCGCTCCACTTTGGCAAAATCGAGAACGTTTTCGATCAGAGCCCCCAGGCGCTCACTCTCACTGACAATAATGCGCAGATACTGGTCACGCTTCTCGTCACTTTCAACGCGTCCGCTTTGCAACAGCTCCCCGAACATACGCACGAGGGAGAGTGGTGTTTTCAACTCGTGCGATACATTCGCCACGAAATCGCTCTTGAGGTTTGAGAGATTCCGCTCGCGAGCCGCCGCCACCAGGATCACAATCACGCCCGCGATAACCACTAAACCCGAAAGAGAAACAAGCGCGATCTCAACGATACGGCGCCGGGCCACTGCGGCACCCAATTCTTCGGCGGACGTCATGGTGACATTGAGACTCCATTTGTAGAGCGTGGTTTCGAATTGACGCCCAATCGTCAGTCCACCACGGCTAAGCGGTGGTCCATAAATAATTCTTCCGTCGGCATCCACCACATTCACGCGGCTCTGCTGATCTGACTCCGGGTATAGGCTCGGAAAAAGCTCGTGGATCACGCGCGGAACGTCGTGCCACAACACCACCAAGTAAGTTCGCCCTGCTACCTCACGTTCCCAGTGGCTGACAAGATAGCTCTGACCCTTGTACGTCTTGTGCAGATGGCGAAGCTCGTCGCTATCGGGTGCTCCGAGCTTCATGTCCGAGAACATGTTGCCTACTAGGAGTCGCCTAAAGTGCTCATCTTCCACACCGGGCGCGCGCGACGCGAACGCCACCACCTCTCGACTGGACGAACTGAGATCCACGAGCAAAACTGCGCGAATCGTCGGAGTTTGGATGCCGGCCACCTCCAGCCATTGATCGCCGAAGTCCTTTCGCCTGCCGACATCCAGCAGCGATTTGACTGCGTTATCCTGCTCGATAATGCGCTTATCTAGCCGATCCGCCCGCTCGTTGGCCAGCGCGAGCGTTGCCTCCACGACGGACTGTTCCCGGAGCTTTTCCAACTGGAAGCTGCTGCGAAACATCACGCCCATCAATACGAGCTCCGCCAACACGATGGCAGGCAAGAGAAAGAACGTGAGGTGCCGTTCTTGGGTTCGCTCCGCCACGGTCGGCAGGATAGCTAAGCGGCGCGGCTAACGCACCCAGCCCGGGAAAGGAAAATCTCAGCGCGCCAGTGGACGATTGCTCAAGACGACCTCTGGATCCAAAACGATGGGGCGATTGGTCAAGAATTCCGCGAAGCGCTCCGCAATGTAAGCAAGCGCGTTCACCTCATTTTCGAAGAACTCGCCCCCATCCGCTGGGTCCGCAAGCTCGATGAGCCCCAGATAGCGGCCGCCCACGTGCACCGGCACAGCCACCGCGTGGGCAAGAACAGCGCCCAACGTCCGCCAGCGTGGCTGCGAGGCCAGATCCCCCTTCAAGCGCGTGGGCACTGGCCGCCGCATGATGGTGTCAATCCACGGCTCACGGTCGGGAATGCGGGACAGCAGCACGCGCTCCTGGTTCTCACCCTTGGCGCGAACCAGCACGAAATCCCCAACGTTGATGTCAAAAACGTGAATCAAACAGTACTTCGAAGGAATCATCTTGGAGGCCACCTCCAGGACAAAATCTGCACCCTCCGTGACTCCTCGACAAAACGAGAGCTCGTGCATCTTATCGAAAAGCTCTGACACAAGATCAGCGATTGGATCTCGGGACCTCTGAGCCACTGAAGACCGATTCAACCCGCCCGCAACACTTGGGGCCCCACGCGCAGCATCAGCCGCTACCGCCGGCAGCGTACTGAGCGGGGGGACGGAAACCTGGGGCAGCCCCGCGCTACCAAAAGGCCACTGACTGGTGCGTGCTGGATCGGAGGGAAAAATGAGCACGGGCGCCCCCTTCCAATCCTTCCAGACTAACGTCGCGAGCGGTGCTCGCTCAGGCTCAGTCGTGAATTTGTGGTCGAACACTGCGAGCTGTACGAACTTACGGGCATGCTGCTTCTCCAGCGCCCGCATCACCTCTTGGATCTTACTCCAGAGCAGGCGCTCCGCATCGCTCAGACTGCCACCGGGGTTTACAAAGTACGCGTACTCTCGATAGGCGAGCGGCGCGTTTGCGGAAGGCTCGACCTCACGCTGAGCCATCAAACTGTGCTCCGGCAGAGCCATAGCCTCAAGAGAAGGAGACCCGCTGGCAGCGGCGGGCAGAGGTATGGAACTTTTGGGCATGGGAACCTGGGCCGATAATGGCTCGGGACGGGAGCTTTGCAACCCCGCGGCAATCGTTTCGAGACGATGCTGGATCGGAGTACTCGAAACATTTGATGTGCATTCTGGACCCGGCGCTTTTTCGCGGGCAAGCGACGTGGTACACGCGAGTGCGCTTCATGAAGACGTGGCTTTTAAGGCCAGCACACTGGCTCACAGAGCAGCTGAAAAAGAGCCCCGGCGAGGCCTACTTGTACGCGTTCTTTGCCGGGCTTTCAGTGCTTCTAGCAGCCTGTTGGTTCTACTCTTCAATGAGACTGCAAACCCTGTACTCGGTCGCGTGGTCCGACGACAGCTATCGCGAGTGGATCCGAACCGCGGCTCAACCCGAGGCTGGGCCTTGGTCCGCCCCGTTGGACGATGTCTTTATTCACTTTGATTTTGCCAGATCAGCGGCGCGGGGGCACCCGTTCGAGTGGTCAGTGGGGAACGGTTATTCGAGCGGGGACACAAGCCTCCTGTATCCGTTTGTTCTCGCTATAGGTTATCTACTTGGTTTCCACGAAAACCTCATGTACTTCGCAGCGCTCGTTGCGTGCGTGAGTATTTTTGGGGCACTCCTCGCGGGGCGCTCGCTCTTCCGTTCGCTGCCCACCTGGACTTCTTACCTGGCGCCAATCGTGCTGCTGTGCATCGGCGCGTTGGATTGGACGTTCTTCAGTGGCATGGAGGTAGCCCTCTTCATCGGGCTTTGGGGACTTAGCTTCGTGATTTGGGATGAAGTTTGTCGTACCCCGGCGAATGGCCCTGTTCCGCACCGATCTCTCGGCTGGCTCGGTATTTCCGGTGCGCTCCTCGTTGCGACGCGACCCGAAGCGGTGACAACGGTTGCGGTGCTGAGCGTCACCGCACTTTGGAGCCGTCGCTCAGGCTTGGGCCCCGCTGGCGCTCTCCGAGGCCTAGCGCTCACCGCGGGCCCAGGAGCCCTCGTCGTGATTTCACAGAGCCTAGCCAACTACTTTCTTACCGGAGAAACAGCTGCAGCTGGCGCGATCGCCAAGCTGGAGCTTCACCACCCCTATCTAACGTACCACCAAGTGTGGGACGCGTGGCGATCCAACGTGATGTACCAAGCGCGGCGCATCACGGAGTATCACTTCTCGGAAGTGCCCTGGCTCGGCTGGCTAGTCTGGCTGTTCGGAGCCGTGCCGCTCATTCCTCGAAGCACACGACGAGTAGCTGTGATGCTCTGGGTGAGCCTGATCCTGTGGGCGTTCATGGTGGGATTAAACGGCCAGGTGCGCTGGCAGAATGAACGCTACGCGATGCCGGCAGTGGCTTGGCTGCTGCTGCTGGCGGCTCTCGGGCTTGGTGTGGTGTTGGCGCGAGCTGTCCGAGGGCTGGAAGAACGGAGATATCGCTGGGTAGGGTTGGGTGTCCTTTCCATCGTGGCAAGCGCCATCTTCGGGATCTTTCAAGTGGCTCGCTTTCGGGATCAGGTATGGTTCTTCGGCCGCGCGTCGCGCAACATTTGGGACCAACACGTGAGTGTTGGGCGCCTGCTCGGTGAAAGGGTCAAGCCGCGCCGAGTTCTGGTGGGCGATGCGGGGGCGATTCCGTACGTGTCGGATCGGCCTGCACTCGATATCATCGGCCTTGGAGGATATTCGAATCTGCCATTTGCCAGGGCAACTCGGCTCGGTGTGGCTGCGGCGATTGAGCTGATTGGGCGTATACCAAACGCCGAGAGGCCCGACCTGATGGCGATCTATCCTTCGTGGTGGGGAGATTTTCCGCTGTTTTTTGGGCGGGAAATCGCCGAGGTTCCGGTGCGTGGCAATGTGATTGCGGGAGGCGCGAGCAAGGTGCTGTACGTGGCAGATTGGTCGCCGCTTTGGCTCAGCGATCAACCCCACAGGCTAACATCCGAACAGTCCCTGGTAGATTCACTCGATTTTGCTGACCTGGTGAATGAAAAGGCACATGGCTACCTGCCGCCGGCACGGGGTGCCGGCTACGTCAGCATGAAGATCCTGACCTACGCGGATGAACGTCAGACTCCGGTCTGGGATGCGGCGCGAATTGCGGACGTGGGCGAGCGTCTTGAGTTCACGCTTCAGGGGCTAAAAGCCAAAAAGCCAGCACGAATCGTGGTGCGCGTGGCTCCGCTCCACGAGGAGCATTGGGGCTTGAGCATCAACGGCCAAGAGCTGCCCACCCCGCCATTTGTTGCTTCAGATCACTGGCAAGACGTCGAGGTCCCGATCCCCGAGACGGCGAGCTCTCCCACGCTCCACGTGAAACTCACCTCGAAAACCCACTCCATCACTTGGTATCATCTCTGGCTAGTTCAGTGAGGACCCGTTGAGCACCCCTTTTGGACCCATGGGGCTGCCCGAAGATCCGGTGGCCTGGGTGGCGCTCGGAACCGCTCTCTTGATTGCCTGGGCATCCCGAAAAGAGAGTCGCTGGCGCCTAAAGCTCAGCCTCGTTTCAGAAGAGCGAAAAATGCTCTCCGTGGCCATTCTGGCGGCACTCGCCTGCGTTCTTTCGCTCGGCTATGTCGCCCATTATCTCCGCGGCGGCCCGCGCATCATTGATGCCACGAGCTATTATCTTGAGGCCCGCACGTTTGCAGCCGGACACTTTGCCCTCGCAATGCCAGAGCCGAACGGCTCCTTTCTCGGTCGATTTCTGTTGCCGAATCTGGAGGGTCAGACCCAAGCAGTGATCTTCCCTCCAGGCTATCCGGCTCTGCTGGCGCTCGGCTTCTGGCTCAAGGCCCCCATGCTGATCGGACCACTCATTGCCGCCTGTTTGGTGGTCGCCAGCTACGCACTCGGACGTGAAGTCTTCCAGAGCCATGCGCTCGGGCTCGTGGCTGCTGTGCTGTCTGTGGTGTGTGCGGCGCTCCGCTACCACACCGCCGATACCATGTCGCATGGGTTTTCGGCGCTGCTGTTGCTGCTCGCCTTGCTTGGAAGTTTCCGTGGTTCACGGGCAGCAAGCTTGATGAGCGGACTGGCACTGGGTTGGCTGCTAGCAACGCGACCCGTGACGGGCGGTGTTGGGCTGGTCTTGTGTGCGCCTTGGCTCATCCGCAACAAAGGCTGGCCGGCGCTCTTGGGCCTGGTGCCAGGGTTGGCCTTGCTCATCGCTTACCAGAAGGCAAACACAGGCTCCTATTTCACTTCCCTTCAGTTTGCCTATTATTCGCTGTCAGACGGCCCAGAAAACTGCTTCCGGCTCGGCTTTGGCAGTGGCATCGGCTGTCGTTTTGAGCACGGAGAGTTCGTTCAACGCGAGCTCCCCAACGGCTACGGCCCGCTTGAAGCCAGCCTGGTTACGCTGCGCCGGCTGGGTTGGCACTTAGGTGATGTGGCGAATTTTGTCCCGGCGGCGCTGTTGTTACCCTGGGCGGGCTTCTCGAGCTTCAGAAACACGAAGGCGCGGACCCTGCTCGGCACCATCCTGTTGGTAATCGCCGGATACGCACTCTTCTATTTCGACGGCAACTATCCAGGCGGCGGCGCCCGGCTATTTGCAGACATCTTGCCTCTGGAACACATCCTTTTGGCCCACGCCGTGCTGACGCTCGGGCTCACGCGCTGGCTCATGCCTGCCGCGCTCTTCGGTTTTGCATTCCACGTGAGCCACGGGCACCAGGCTTTGCGTGACCGGGAGGGAGGGCGACCGATGTATGAAGCGCAAGTGCTGGCGGAGGCTCGTGTGACGCACGGACTCGTGTTTGTTGGCACCGATCATGGATTCAATTTGGGCTTCGATCCCAGTCTTCAATCGGCGGCAGCCGGCATCCTGGTAGCCCGCACGACCCGAGATGACCGCGAATATGCACTTTGGAAAAGCCTGGGCGAACCTCCCGCCTATCGCTACGAATTCGACGCTTGGCACCCGAATGCGATGCCAGTGCTGAAGGTACTTAACCTCACGCGCACTCCCCCCAACAACACTACAGATTCACTTCTATTCGAGCTAGAACGTGAATGGCCACCTCTCAAGCGCGTCGCTGGCTGGGCCAAGCCCTCTTTTTCGGGGGCAACCTGTATCTCGCTTGGGCGCGGACTGCGTCTCCTGCCTTCCCCACACGGTGAAGCGGTAGTCCAGATCGAGCTTCCGAGGCTTGCTGTCCCAAAGAGCGAGCTTGAGCTCAACTATCTGGCTCGGGACCCGGGGGGCACACTCAGCATATTCCTGGTATCGAATGGCTCTCGAAGCCTCCTTCTGGATGACTTTTCGACCATCGCAGGGTCCTGTCAAACGCTGAGGGTCCGAGTAGACACCACCCGGTTGCCGGGAAGCCCTGGGCCGCTGCGGCTAGAATTCGATAGAGCAGGGCCAGAAATACTCCTAGATAGCCTGCGCGTGACGAAGACAACCCGATAAAAATTGGGCGAGCGTCCGACCAAGCTGTCCAAAGGGCCGGGGCGGTCCCGGCCCGGAACGAAAAGTCGTTGACAATCCAAGCCTTGAACGGGGAGCATGTACGGGAAGTCTTCGAGGGAGGCTCCGTACAGATGACCAAGAGCGAGCTGATTGAGGTTATCTCAGCCAATGGCGAACTCACCAAAGCTCGCGCTGAAATGGTTGTCAATTGCATCTTTGACTCGATGGTGCACGCCCTCCAGGCAGGAGAGGGCATCGAGATCCGTGGCTTTGGTAGCTTCTCGGTGAGGCCTTATAAGCCGTACGACGGGCGGAATCCGCGCACTGGCGAGCCGGTCCCGGTCGCGGCCAAACGCCTCCCTTTCTTTAAGGTCGGCAAGGAGCTCAAGGAGCTCGTGAACGATGACGCGCCAGCCCCCGCTGGGCGCAACCCCGCCGCTGCCTCAGGCGATAACAATCCGTCCACGAAGTGAAGCCTTCCGAACCAACGCCTAACGGGTGGCTCAGGAACACCTGCGTTCGCAGCTCGGCTGCAGCGCTGCTTCTGGCAGCGTTCGGTTGCACGGGGTCGGCTCAACCTCCGCTCACATCTAGCGGTTTGCCGTCACCTCCCCTGTTGCTGGGTAGCGCGGAGGAGTACGTGCCCGCGGCGGGTTTACGCTGGTTATTCGCGGCCGACGTGGCTGAGCTAGCCGCCCGCAAGGACCTTTTGGAAGTGCTTGAGCCAGTAGTTCCGAAGGAGCGCCTGGTGCTGTTTGGGAAGGCCAGCGGCTTCGAACTGGGGCGTATTAAACGTTTGGTTATCGCCGGATTCGATTATTCAACGCTCTATGTTGTTGAAACAGAGGGCGACAACTCGGAAATTGAAACGCGCTTCATGGAACGGCTGCGCCACGAACCGCTCACCACTCACCCCCATCCGCAGCTCATCACCACTACAGGTATCGCAGGTGGAGCCCCGCAGCGAATGGTGCGCCTTCTCAACCATCTGGTGGCGATCTCGGTCGGCGATCCTACCCCTGCGCGAGCTGTGGAGGCCTACGCGCGCCGTCGGCTCAAGAAATCGCCCTCCGTGTTTAAAGGGGCCGCCTTTGGCCGCCTGCCATTGAGCCTATTGAACGGAAAGCTTCTCTTCTTTGCGCCTGGCCCGTTCAAAGAAGAATGGGCGAGTGGCGCTCTCGGGCTCTTTCAAGCCTCGCTTGCCCTTGGAGCTAAGGCCGATTTCCAAAAAGCGTCGGAACTCATGCTCTCCGTCTCGCTCGCCGGCAGCTTCGACCATGATCCGGCAGCTCCTGATCGTCTGCTCCTGAGCTGGAAAGATGTCTCGGAAAGTTCGCTCGGGCATTTGCTTGGACTACACGAACCCACTGTTCCACCACGTGTCACCCAACTCGCGGATTCACTTCGTCTGGACGTGACGCTGCGGACAGCACCCATCGTCGCTGGGCTCTATGCGGCAGTGGGCGCAGAGGTTTGGCAATTCTTAGAGATGAACCCGAAAAATAGCAGCGTTGACGCGGAACGCGATCTGCTTCCGGCAAGCAGACCTACTCAGGATTGACTGCGAGCGCCGATCGGACTATGAGGCGGAAGATCAAGTGAGCGTGCGCGGAGCAACGCAGCTAAGCAGGAGAGGCGGAATGGAATCCACAGCAACATCACCAGGTGAAGCTTCCGCCCAACTTTCTGTCAACGATCGCCCATTCAAGGTCGGCGATAGAGCGGTACATCCGGGACACGGCGTCGGAGAAGTGATAGCGCTTGAAGGACGCGACTTCGGCGGGAGCAAGCACACGTGCTACGTGCTCAAAATGGTGGACACAGGCCTGAAGGTCATGGTCCCTACGAGCGCAGTGAAGCGCGTGGGCCTGCGCGCCGTCATGAAGAAGCGCGCTGCGGAAGGCATCCTGGATATCTTGCGCTCGAAGGAAGTAGCCGTTGACGCCCAGCCCTGGAATCGACGTTTGCGGGCCTATACTGAGCTCTTGAAGAGCGGCGCTCCGGACCAGATCGCTCAGGTGCTGCGTGACATGTATCGCCTCAAATTCGACAAGGCGCTGTCTTTTGGGGAACGCCGGCTGCTTGACCAAGCTCGGAGCCTCTTAGTTCACGAGCTTGCCCTGGCGAAGTGCGTGGATCGGGTCGCGATCGAGGCCGAAATCCAGCAAATTTTCGCCACTTAACCACCAAGCCTTCAGCGCGGGAAGCTTGGGCCGTTGGGATCTTCGGTTCCCATGCTTGCAGATCGCCCCGCCCTGGCTCTGGGTCAATTCAACGCTGACGACGAAGCGCGCCTCACGAGTGCGGCCCAAGCGTCCGCCTTCGTCTTGCACACCTGCCACGACGCCAATGAGGCCACACGCTGGCTCGCCGAGAACCAACCGCACGCCATGTTGGTTGACACCGCTTCCATCGAGCCCGAAACGATAGCCATGCGCGCGCGCGCTGAGGCAAGGCACGCACAGGTTCCTGTTTTGGCAATGAGCCACGAGCTCAGCGACCTTGGATTCGCTACGGCATTCGCCTGGGGCGCCGACGATCTCGTACTGAGCACCAATGAACAAGCCGTGGTGGGTCGCTTGCGCAGGCTCCCTCGCGAGGCCCCCGTTTCGCCAGTGGCCAGCCGAGGTGTCGCACTCGTTGCGGAAAATGATCCGGTGCGGCGGCTCCTACTCGGTAGGGTGCTGAGAAACGCCGGCTACGAGATCACCTTCGCAGTGACTCCCGAAGATACCTGCGCGTTTGCGACCAATCCTGAACTCCAGGTGGTGGTTTCGAATTCCGAGCTCTGTGGGGAGCCCGCGGCTTTCGTCGCGAGCGCGCGCGAGGCTGGGTCTCTGGCCGTGTGCGTGATCCATACGCCTCCGAAAAATCTCAAAGCTCTCCATCTGGCGCTCGCAGATCTTACGGGCGTTGCTGCAGCAGATGGCTTCGCCCCACCAGAAAATGTTCTGTTCATCTCCAATGAACTGAAAAACGGTCATCGCTTCAACCAACGCGGGAGCGCACGCATCCTGTACGGCACCACCGTAGCCTTTCGCGGCGCTGGCAGGCACGCCGATGATTTTGGCTACAGTTACAACATCAGTAGCGGTGGGCTCTACGTACGGACGTTGTTCCCACCGGAGGACGACACCGTGTGGATCGAGCTCAGCCCTCCCCGAACCGAACGCCGCGTGCGCCTGGAGGGCCAAGTCGCGTGGCGCCGACTCTTAGGGCCTCAGCAGCAGGCAACCGTCCCACCTGGATTCGGCCTGCGGATCACCGACGCCACTAAAGCCGATTTGCTGGCATGGCAAGAAGGCTACGAAACGATCCGGGAAGCCTTGAGCTGAGAGTTCGGCTAGGCTCGCGCCGTATTCGATGCCCCTCGCTCCCGGTGATCTGATCGCTCAAAAATACCGGCTTGTGCGAAAGCTCGGGGAAGGCGCGATGGGCATCGTCTACGAGGGACTCCATGAGCGCCTGAAGACCTCGGTGGCGCTCAAATTCCTGCACAAACATTTGGCAGAACGGCCAGGGCTTGGGGCGCGCTTCCTTCAAGAGGCGCAGCTTGCCGCGAGTATTCGCAACCCTCACGTTGCAACGGTGTGGGATGTTGACCTCACAGCGGATCAGATCCCCTTCATGGTGATGGAGCTTCTGCACGGCGAAACGCTGCGCGCACTCTTGGATCGTGAGCGGCGGCTCAGCCTACCGCAAACAGTCGATTTCTCAGTTCAGATCTTGATCGGCCTCGGAGCTCTGCACGAGCTTTCGATCGTTCACCGAGATCTCAAGCCGGATAACGTGTTCGCGACTCAAGAACGCGATGGCGTGGTGCTCAAGCTGATCGACTTTGGCATTGCAAAGCTGCGACTCCCGCAAGCTGACGGCGACAAGCTCACCGCTGCAGGCATGATCCTCGGAACCCCCGAATACATGGCGCCCGAACAGATCGTGGAAGCCGCCAGTGTGGATCAGCGCGCGGATATCTACTCGGTGGGAGCCTTGATCTACGAAATGCTCTCGGGCCAGACTGTTGTGAAGCCAACCAGCCTGGAAGCAACCCTGCTAGCGGTTCAGACTGGGCAGATCCGCCCAATCGGGGAGCTCATACCGGGTTTGCCCAAAGCGTTCGAAGCGATGGTGATGCGTGCGCTCAGCCTGAATCGTGAGCAACGCTTTCAAACTGCCGCGGCATTCAAGGAAACGCTCGTGCCTTTCTTGGCTTCTGGGCCCGGTGCCACCGTACGCGTCTCAACCCAACTGATCGAAGCAGAAATTGCCCGCGCGAGCACCTTTCCTGCCCCCCAAGTGGTGCCGAGTGAGTCCGAGCGCGACCGAGCCCATGGTTCGGCTGGCCCAAACCCAAACCCAAACCCAAACCCAAACCCAAACCCAAACCCAAACCCAAACCCAAACTCACCGCAGTATTTTCCCTCACCAACGGCAAGCCAGCCTCGTCGCTCCAACGCGCCCATCGTGATCCTCGGTGTCGTCGCCCTGCTGTTGGGAGTCGCCATCGGTGTGATCTATTTCTTCCAGCTCCCATCAAAAACGGATAGCACCTGGCCAATTGTGGAGCCGCTTGCCACTACACCAGCAAGCGAGTCAGCCGTGGAAGTGAAGCCTGAATTTCCGACGCCCACTTCAACAGTTAGCAACCCTCACGCAACTGCAACTAACCAACGCCCACCCGCGCGGGCGCCCACGCGTCCGCTCCCGCCCAACTCAGGAGCGCCCGACGCCGGAGCGGCAGCAAGCGCGCCGCCACCATTCTCTATTCCTCTGCCAAGTGGCCTACCGAGCGGGTTTCCTTCTGCCATCAGCATACCCACGGCGCTGCCTTCTGAGTTTCCAATTCCGCTGCCGCCGTGGCCCGGATTTCCCCAGCCTACTCCCCCAAACGCGGCACCTCCCGACGCGGGGAGCCCTGCCATACCCCCTTAATTTAGCCCAACGACTCAATACAGAAACTTTCCCGAATCCAGCGCTTGCGAAGCTAGACTCGCCCCGTGTCCAACACCCCGGATCCTTTCGTGACCAGCATGCCAGCGGCCTACGTTCGGCGGGCTTCGCTTGATATGCAGTTGGCTCACTCAAGGATCGCGGCACTCCGAGACGGCTCGCTCGTGAGTGTTGGCGCGTTCCCGAGCGATCAAGCAGAAAGTGTAGCTTTGTGTGTGGTCGCAGAAGATCGCCCCGGGCTGCTCGCGACCATCAGCGCAGCACTCTACGCGCAAGGCTTCAACGTGATCGACGCTGAAGCCTACACGCGCGCCCGGAATGACGGCGTGAAAGAGGCGGTGGATTTGTTTTGGGTGCGACGTGTGTCGGCCAATGCTCAGCACTTGGGCGTGCTGCCAGGCGAGCTTTTAGCGCTGAAGGCAACCCTGATAGAGTTGTTGGAGGGGCGTACAGCGCCGGTTGCTCCGCCGCGAAGTGTTGGGACAGGAGAAGAAACGCGCGTGCGCTTCTCGGAAAGCGAGGACGGCAGCTTCTCAACGCTGGAAGTTCAGAGTTCTGATCGGCCTGGCTTGCTGTTGGCGCTCACGCAAGCGCTGTTCAACGCGAACGTGCAGATTGTCGGATGCCAAGTGAAAACAATCGGCGAAATAGTCTCGGATCGCTTCGAGCTTACCGAGAGAAACGGGCATCCGATACGCCCTGACCGGCAACTGGAAATCCAAGTTGCGATCCTGTCTGTGATTGGGGATTCCCTGCTCAATTAGCCGCTATCGAGCGCGTGAACCGAGGGCACGCCCGCTCACGCTGAAAGCCGCGAGCTGCCGCTTCAGAACGGGTGCCGTAGCTGTCTTCATGCGCGAAACTTCCTTGGGCGTTCCCGCCGCCACGACTCGCCCCCCACCTTTGCCGCCTTCTGGGCCGAGCTCAACCAGATAGTCTGCACCGGCGAGCACGAGTGGGTGATGCTCGATGACGACCAACGTGTCCCCACGTTCGACGAGCCTGTCGAGCACACGGATCAGCTTGCCCACATCGGACAGGTGCAGCCCGGTGGTGGGTTCATCTAACACGTAGAGCGTGGGCTCGTGCCGTCGGCTAGCGGTCAGCTCTGCCGCAAGCTTCAAGCGCTGAGCTTCCCCACCCGACAACGTGTGCGAACCTTGGCCGAGTGCAATGTAGCCTGCCCCAAGCTCGCAAAGTGTCCGCAGCGGCTGCATAATGGCCGGATGCTGGACAAAGAATCCGCTCGCCTGCTCTGCCGTTAACTTCAAAACTTGTCCGATATTGAGCCCAGCCCAACGCACTTTGAGCGTGCGAGCTTCAAATCGTTGACCCTCGCAGGCGCCGCACGGCGTGATCACATCGGGCAAAAAACTCATCTCATGCGTGATAAAGCCTTGGCCCTCACACACTTCGCAGCGGCCACCCGCATTGCTGTTGAACGAAAAACGCGCGGGGCCGAAACCTTCGACTTGGGCCTCGGGTGCCTGCGCGAAGAGCGCACGAATTGCATCAAAAATCCCGAGAAACGTGGCGGGTGTCGAACGCGGTGTGCGGCCGATCGGGGATTGATCCACGACGCAAGCGCGAACGATGCCGTCGATCCCGCGCAAGGTTTTGAACTTACCTGGCGCCTCCGTCTCGAGCTTAAGCTTTTGGCGGAGCGCAGGCAGCAGCACCTGGCGAACCAGCGTACTCTTTCCTGAGCCGCTCACCCCAGCAACGGCATTGAAACGCCCCTTGGCGAATCGGACGTCGACGCTCTGAAGATTGTGCTCACTCACGCCACGCAACTCAAGCCACGCACTCTCTTCCAGGGAGCGAGCGACTCGACACTCAGGTGGCGAACTGAGCGCACGCCCCGTTGGGGATTCTGGGTTCTCGAGTACCGATTGGGCTGAACCCGCCGCGACGATCTGGCCGCCCTCGGCGCCGCCACACGGCCCGACATCGATCAGAAAATCTGCCGCTCGAATCGTTTCTTCGTCGTGCTCAACAACCAAAACGGTCGAACCCAACGCCACCAAGCTGTGCAAATTCTTCAATAAACGGCCAGTATCGCGCGGATGCAGCCCAATCGTGGGCTCATCCAAAACGTACAAGGCGCCCGTGAGCCCCGCACCCAATTGAGCCGCCAAGCGCAACCGTTGCAGCTCACCACCCGAAAGTGTGAGCGCGGGACGCCCAAGAGCCAGGTAATCGAGACCCACGTCTCCCAGAAACTGCAAGCGGCGTGCGAGTTCAGCTTTGATGGGTTGCAGGATGAGCGCTTGCTCTCCAGGCGCCGCCAGAGCGCGCACCGCCTCGCGTGCCTCGCCCACGGAAAGACTGCAAAATTCATGAAACCGGTAGCCTTGAACCCGTACCGAACGCGGGATCGGTGCCAAACGGCTGCCGCCACAATCCGAGCACACGCGCACGACGGGCGGCACGCCTTTCTTCTGCTTCACCCCGACTTCGAGCGAACCATCTCCATCACACGTCGCGCACTTGCCTTGCAACGCGTTGAACGAGAACCACCGCGGATCCAACTTGGGAATAGCAAAGGCGCAAATCGGGCAGGCCAGCTTGGTCGAAAAGAGCTCATCACCCTGGCTCGTCCGAAGCTTCACGCACCCATGACCCCAAAAAAGTGCTCGCTCCAATTCGGCACGCGGCAAGCTATTTGCAGGAAGATCTTCGGCAAATAGCAGATCGATGGCGTGTTCCCGGTTTCGCGTCAGTCGCGGAGGCGCGGCCGTTTCAACTCGCTGCCCATCGCACACTGCGTAAGCGACTCCGGCGCGTGCAGCCGCCGCAAACACATCGAGATAGGTGCCCTTCCGATCCTCCACCACCGGTGCCAACAAGGACACGCGGCCGCGCCGCGCCGCGATCGATTTCAGAACCGATTCCAGACTACTGGGCGCAATGGCTGCATCGTGCTCCGGGCAATGTGCCGTTCCGAGCTTAGCAAACAACAGACGCAGGTAGTGGCCGGCTTCTGTGACCGTAGCGACCGTCGATTTCTTGCTACTCCGCGTGGTGCGTTGTTCAAGCGCGATCGACGGCGGCACGCCTACCACGCGGTCCACATCTGGGCGGGGCATGTTCGGGAGAAACTGGCGCGCGTAGGGAGTGAGCGTTTCGAGAAACCTGCGCTGACCTTCAGCAAAAATCACGTCGAAGGCGAGCGTGCTCTTGCCTGAACCACTCGGCCCGGTGATGACCGTCAGCGCATCATGGGGGATTTTGACCGAAACACCTTTCAGATTGTGCTCCCGAGCGGACACGACTTCGAGCATTCTCGCGCTTGAAATAGCGGTCTTTTTTGACTTACTCCTGGGCGGTAGCGCTAACCTGTGACTTTTCTTGGCCGCCAGAAGGGCACGACCTGTCGGGCAATCGACGGCTTCGACTTGCTCAGGCGTTCCGGTTGCGAGCACTCGGCCGCCCTTGGCTCCTCCGCCTGGGCCTAGCTCGATAAGATAGTCTGCATTGCGAATGATTCCGAGATCGTGCTCCACGAGGAGCACACTCGCCCCAGCATCAAGCAGCGCGTCCATCCCTTTCAAAACATGCTCGACCTCATCGGCGTGCAAGCCGGCGCTGGGCTCATCCAATACAAACAACACACCAGGCTTCACTTCCGCCAGCGCGCGCGCAAGTTTGAGCCGTTGCGCTTCGCCACCCGAGAGTGTCGAGAGCGCTTGACCAAGCGGCAAATACCCCATCCCAAGGTACGCGAGCGGCCCTAAGCGCCGCTGCACTTGGCGTTCATCGTCAAAGAGCTGCAATGTGGCCGCAACACTTTCAGACAGCAGCTCCGCGACATTTCGCCCCTTCAGCTTCACCCCCAAAACAGACTCCGAAAAGCGCTTACCCTGGCACACGGGACACAATAAGCGAACATCCGCGAGAAACTGCATCTCCACAGTCTCAAAACCTTCGCCCGAACACGCTTCACAGCGTCCCCCACTCACGTTGAATGAGAAATCAGAAGCGGACAGCCCATTCACCACCGCCTCGGGTTGGGCCGCGAGGCGCGCCCGAATGAAGTCCCAAGCCTTAGTGTAGGTGGCAGCATTGCCACGCGAGGTACGCCCGAGCGGAGATTGATCCACCAACACCACGCTCTGCACGGATTTTGGAGACTGCAACCCGAGCGTAGTCCCGGGACTCTCCACGTCCGTTTCACCAAAACGGCGGGCGAGAGTTCGATACAAGATATCGACTGCCAGCGTGCTCTTGCCCGAACCACTCGGTCCCGTGATGACACTGAGAACGCCCGTTGGGATCCGGACGTCCAACGCTTTTAGGTTGTTAGCGGTCGCACCGGTGATTTCCAGGTAGTCGGTCGGCGTGCGCAACATTCGAGTTCGGCGTGCCACATGCCGCACCGCGCGTGCAGTCGCTGTCGTCTTCGCGATCACCTGCGCCGGGGTGCCATCAGCCACGATCTCACCGCCGGCCTGGCCCGCCTGGGGCCCCAGTTCGATCACGCGATCTGCCGCCAAAATCACGCTCGGATCGTGCTCGATCACGAGCACCGTGTTGCCACGCTCGGCCAACTCACTGAACAGGCTGGTGAGCGGAACGATATCCGAGGCATGCAGCCCCACCGTGGGCTCGTCGATCACAAATAGCGCGTTGTTGAGCGATGTGCCGAGTGCTGCAGTGAGCGTGACACGTTGAGCTTCTCCACCCGAAAGCGTTCGCGCTTGTCGATCTAAGGTAAGATAGCCGAGGCCCACGCGGCAAAGATACTGAAGGCGACATAACAACTCCTCGCGAATCAGTCGCCCTTGAACGGTTCTTGGCTCAAACCGCGCGAGCAGCTTCTCGGCTTCGAAAACTTCCAGGGCGTGCATGTCTGCAAGCGTTTGCGAGGCAACCTGATACCCGAGCGCATCTGAATTGAGCCGCTTGCCGCCACAGGCCTGGCAAGGATCGTAGCTGCGGTAGCGCGAGAGCAAGACGCGAACATGCATCTTATAGGTCCGTGTTTCTAGCCACGCGAACCAACCCATGACGCCTGGAAAGGTCGTCTCTGAGAACTCGCCATCGCCCCAGAGGATCCGCTCCCGGTCCTTTTTCGAGAGTTCGCGGTACGGGCGATCCCAGGCGATCTTGTGGCGCTGACAGAGCTTCTTCAGACCCTCCCGCTCCCAAGTCGTGGAGCCCCCGCGCCAAGGACGAATCGCATTCAGCTTGAGGCTCAGGCTCTCATCCGGAATCACCTTTTCGAGATCAATCCCGAGCGTGCGCCCAAAACCGCGGCACTTAGGACAGGCTCCGAGCGGCGACGCGTAGGAAAAAAGCCCAGGCCGCGCAGCTTCAAAAACCTCACCACCCACAGGGCAGCAAATTCCTCGCGGGAGGCGAACCGTCTCGCCATCGCTCGTCACGTCCACCACGGCGCTTCGATTCCACCCTGTTTCGAGCGCGCTCGCAAGGCGTTCCGAGGCGTTCCGACTGAGTGCCAGGCGATCCAGCACAACGCCAACATTCTTAGACCCAAGCACCTCGGACGGCTTCAGCTGCTCGAGATCACGCACCTCACCTTGAATGATCCAACGCGTGTACCCATCCCGCAGCAGCGCTTGCCTGAACTCCAGATAGGCGTCGACGTCCGGAACAGCCAGCGGATAGCTTACAACGGCGCGCTGACCCGGCCAACGCTCCAGCACCGATTGCGCGGCACCATTCGGCTCCAAGCGGACCGCAACGCACCCGTGCGCGGGGCACACGGGCAGCGCCTCTCGCAGAAAGAGCGCCGAGAGGTACGGTTCGAGATCCGCCATGGTGGCGAGCGTCGAACGCGAACTCTTGATGGGGGCTTTGCGATCCACGGCAATCCCTGCCGAAACAGGGTCGAGGCTCAGCACCGGTGGGCGTTCGAGGCGTTCCAGAAACTGCCGCGCGTAGGGGCTGAAGCTCTCAACAAAGCGCCGCTGACCTTCTGAGTAGAGCGTATCGAGCGCTAGGCTGCTCTTTCCCGAACCGGAAACGCCGGTGATGGCGATAACACGGCCCGGCTCTAAAACAAGATCGACGCCCTTAAGGTTGTGAGTGGTGGCACCCTTCAGAATGGTCGGCAGCATGCTTGGCGCCGCCTTCCATAGCACCGGCAGCTTGAACTCGGGGTCGGCCGCAAGAAAAAGTGCAGAGCTGGGTTCTCGCGCGCGGGAAACCACGGCAGACTCGCGCACCGCATGGCCAAGGCAACTCAAAAGCCAGAGAGAGCCATCACGTTGGTGGCGAAAAATCGCCGTGCTAATTTCGAATACGAACTCGGAGATAAGCTCGAAGCGGGGATCATGTTGATTGGCAGTGAGGTACGGGCGCTCCGCGACCACGGCGCCGATCTGTCAGACGCGTGGGTGGACATTGATGTGCGGGGCGAGGCCTGGGTGAAAGGGTTGCGCATTCCTATGCTCAAGTTCGCGGCCTTTGCTCACGAAGAGAAGCGCCCGCGAAAGCTCTTGATCCACCGCATCGAAATCGATCGCCTGAAGGGTGCCCTGGAGCGCGAGGGCATGACACTCGTGGCGACTCGCCTCTACTTTAAGGGGCGCCACGCGAAGCTGGAAGTCTCCACCGCAAAAGGTCGCAAGCACCACGACAAGCGGCAATATCTTAAAGATCGCGAGGAGAATCGCGAGGCACAACAGGCTGTCAGGAAGTACCGGGGAGCCTGATGGCAGGGGTTAACTTAGTCCCTTCAGGGCATGCCCAGATCGTTGAGATCGATGAGATGCATGTGGTGCTTCACGCCGATCGCGCCTTTCCACCGGGGTCCACGCTCCGAGGCGCACTTCTGCCGGATGGCGAAGGCGTGCAAGTCAAAGTCACCAGCTGCAAGCGCGACGGTGAACCCTTTATTTTGCGGGGACGCTTTGTGACGCTCTCGCGAGCCCTCCGCGACAAGCTGCTCGCCACGCTCGTCCAAACGCCCACGTCCAACGGGCCTGAGCTCTAGTGTTCGCTCGGGCCCAACGTTGCCAACACCGAGGCCCCAACCCATGCGCCCGAAAGCTCCGCAGACGAAGCGCCGACCGAGTTCTGCCAACGGACAGGTCGAAGCAGCCACCCTAACTCAGGCCGCAATCCCAGCATGAGCCCGGGCGTGCTCGACCATTCAAGAGCCGGCTCGAATGCGGCACGGGCCGTCCACTCGATGTTTCGATTGCCACCGGCTTGATTCATGTCGGTGAGCGCAGCCGCCACGCGAAACCCGATAGCGCCGACCCACGCGTTCGCCAATTTCGTCGAGTAGCGGGGAGAAATCGACACTTCCCACCAGTTTAACGGCGCCGAAGCACCCTGCTCGAAGGCTCGCCCTGCCGCCCAGGCACCCGCGAGATCCAAGCCGAGATTCTCCGGCAAGCGCAGCACAAGCTCGGCGCGTGCACCCATCAGCCACGCACTCTCGCCCGCCAACGCGCCGAACGCCCCTGCACGAAGTGCTGGCATGGACAGCCGTGTCTCCGCACGCTGCTTCTGCCAACGCCGCTGAGCCGCGCGTCTGTTTTCCACTTCATAGGCGAGCAGGGCAAGTGAGTGCGCACGCAAACGCATACCCAGCTCTGCCGCGGTGAGCGCAATTCGCCGCGCGCGCAGATGCGGGTTGCCCTGCAGCGAAACACGCCGCGATCCGTGGAGGTGACCACGCTCCCAAAGTTCAACGAGAGCTAACGATGGCTCTGAGCTGATGCGAAAAAACAGCGTTGGCGGGAAACGCTTGCCTTCCGCATCAACAAACTCGGAAAGCTGGCTTTCGCCCAGCTCCAACGCGATCAATCTGCGCGTTAGAACCGGATCTAGAAAACGCTCCGCAGCAGCCTCAATCTCAACAAGAATGGAGGGCGAAGCCTTCGCGAGCGAACCCAGTCTCGACTGACCTCTGAGCGAGCTTTCGCCAAACTTCGGCTGAGCGCCATGGGCCGCCGCTGACAACCCGCAAAAAGTGGCTACAAGTAGGCTAGCGAGCTGCGGCTTCACTCGGGACCACTGCCGTCGGCGCAGCCTGCCCCTCCACAGCATCACTCCCGGCTCCTGGCTCGATCGGCGCGCTCGATGCCGTCTCCGGCGTAGCGGCAACCGGCTGCTGCAGCTGCTCGCCGAGCTCTCGCAGGCGCAAGCTTTCTGGGAACTCTGCTTCATAGCTCTTAGCTAACCGCCTTGCCTCGTCTGCTTGACCCTTCGTGATCAGAGCCTCCAACTGCCGGACCACCGCATCTTCAGCGAAATCCCCCTGCGGCGACAAGCGCTGGTACTGAGCAAATGCGGCTGCCGCGCCCACTGGGTCGCCGACCTGCTCCAACATGTTCCCGAGGGTCCAAGCAGCGAGCGGGGCTTCGGGACTGCCCGAAAACTGCCCGAGAACTTTGCGAAGTGCCTGCAAAGCACGGCCTTTTTGCCCGGTCGCCCGAGCAACATCCACGCTAGCCATCAATCGGTCTGCCGTGGCCGTTGCCAAAAGTTGATCAAATCCGCCCTCTTCTTCGACCGCCCGGAGCGCGCTCACATAATCCCCAAGATTGGCCAGACGCATCCACTCCGGTGACCCCAATCCTCCCGAAGCATTGGCTACGGCGGAAGCCGTGGGGCCAGGGGAGGGCAGAGGAACCTCTGCTTGCTCACTTCCAAGCGGTGCCAGCCGAGTGGTCTTCGAAACTCCTGAAGCGGCAGCTCGCTTGGCCCCACGCCGCGCGGCCGCCGGTTCACCACGAGGGATCGCTGCGCTTTCCTTCACGGCACCGGAAACGGGCCATAGGCGTGTGGCTGGCTCAGCTGCCACTTGGGCGGAAGGAACTTCGTGGCCATTCAGCTGCATCCCGAGCCACAAGCCCGCCGCGAAGGTGACGCTCGCCAAGGCGAGCGCCCACACGCGTGGAGCCCGTGAATAACGAGCTAGCGGTGCTTCGTTTTCGAGCCTTTGCCAAATGCGCTCCACAGCCGCTTGGGCTCCGGCATTCTTCAAGAGTGTTCGATCGATTCGGGGTAACTGCGATGTCATGACTTACTCGGTTCTTTGGAATCATCCTCGGAGACCGGATTGCGGTACTTCGCGAGCAGATGAGTTTGCGCGCGCGAAATGCGTCGTTTGGCCGTCGCCACCGAACACTCGGCGAGCTGGCTGACGCCCTGCAAATCGTGGTGCTCCACGTAGCGCAGCGTCCAAGCAATTCGATCATCCGCCGGCAACTCCAAAAGCGCCGTGTAAACTTGAAACAGCTCCGCGCGCGCCTCAGGCCCGGCGTCACTCGAAACCAACATATCGATATCCAAGCGGTCCACCGCAGCACGCTGGCCTAGACCAATCCCGAAAACATTCATCAGCCTGCCACGTCGCAACCGCGTCTTGACCAAGCGAACCACAATCGACCCTAGCCAGGGGCGAAAGGCCCCAGGATCCCGCAGGGCATCGGTCCGTTGGGCTGCCCGTAAGAAAGCATCGTGCACGACGTCTTCGACGTCGCAGGCGTTGCCCTGAATCCGCACTGCCAGGTTAATCGCGAACGTCGCGTGCCTCCGGTAGAGCGCCTCGAATGCGACCGCATCTCCTTGGCGCATTAAAACGACCAGCTGATCGTCTCCGAGCGCTGCGACCACCGACGGGAGTGAGGCGGCCGCACCGGGGCCAGACTCTGCCACCAATCTGAGGTGGCCTCGGGACGCGGGGAAACGGGGCATTGGAGTTCAGTATGGACGCTCGAGCCGTGCCTTTCAGCTCAGCCGCGCGAAACTAGGGTCGGTCTTGGTTGTTTTACCTTCATTTATAGAGGCCGCGCCCAGATCCCATTCAGCCGGCAGGCCGAATGTTGAGTCTGGGTGAGCCATCCTGAGGGGGTGGAGCGTCTGGTGGGGGCTGGACTCGCAACTACTTAATCCCGCGGGTCAGTTTTTAGGAGGAACCTCATATGAAGAAGATTCTACTCGCTCTCCCGATGGCCGCTCTGCTCGTTGCTTGCGGTGGCGCTGCCACCCCTGAGGCCGAAGCTCCGGCCGCTCCTGCTGCTGCTGCTGCTGCTGAAGAAGCAGCTCCTGCTGCTGACGCTGCTCCCGCTGCTGAAGAAGCAGCTCCTGCTGCTGAAGCTGCTCCCGCTGCTGAAGCTGCTCCTGCTGCTGAGTAATACGAGCGACCGCATTGCGGTTGGATGATGTTCGGCTGGGAGAGGTAACTCTCCTGGCCGTCATTTTTTTGTGTGCCCTGGCTAGGCAGCCGGGCCGGACGTGAGGTCTACAACTAGCCGCGTTCGGCCGATCAGCAGCTCATCTCCGTGGGCCAGCTCCTGTTCACCCCGGATCCGTACGAACACCCCCGTGCGGGAAGCAAGATCAGAAAGCACAACACTTCCGGCTTGCTCCTCCACCACGCAGTGTTGCTCCGAGAGGAGCGGGTCATCCGGGAACAGCAGATCGCCAATTGCGGACCCAACCTGCAGTGTCTTGCCGCGTGCGACACTGCAGGCTCCTTGCGCTCCATTCTCGATCATTTGGGTCACCCTAAATGACGATTGCCACTTGGGCGACGAATAGAAATACGTCGGCGCGGGGTCGGGCCCGTCATCTGCAACCGGATTCTTGTCGATGCGCAGCAGCTGATCGCCCACAACGAATTCATCTCCAAAATCCAATTCAACCGGCGTTCTAATTCGCAAGAACACGCCGTTACCGCCATCGAGATCCTCAAGCCAAAGCCGGCTGTCTTTGTAGCTCAATTGAGCTTCGCGTGGATGGCAGAACACCTCGCCGTGAAGCTGTATATCTCCGGCAGAGCCCACGACTGCACTCTCCCCAGATGGGGAATAGCGGTCGGGCCCACCTGCTAGGCTTCGTAGAACGTGCAGAGTGAAGAGCGACTTCTGGGGTGCACCTGCCCGTTTCATGAGAGGCAACGCTTGCTCACCCTGGGGCGACGCCGGAGCCGCCTCGGGAGGCCGAATGAGCGTCGCTCGTTGCTGGCGTTTGTTCGCGATCTTCATCGCATCCACGCTCGGTGCGTTCACCAGAACCTCGACGCCGCCGATTGCACGCCCCGCAATAATCTCGTTAAATTTGCCTTCGCGAAGCGCTAAGACCATCTCCAGGTGTTGGGCCTTCATGAGCGAGCGGACAAACTCGGCCACATCGGTGCGGGAAACGGCCTGGGCGTAGCTGCGCTTGTGGCTCTTGATCACGCGACCACCGTCAGCAAATAGATGCGTGATAATGTGAGGTTGATCGAGTCCAGAATCTTCGGTCTGGACGTGGAAAACCTGCTCCTGACACTTGATGTTGTTGTTGAAACCCATCTGCGCACGCCGAAAATTCGGCCGCCGCATCTCGCCTTCAAGCTTTGCGAGGCCTTCAGCCCCAAAAGCCGAACGCGCTTCAGCGAGTGCGGGATGCGCACCTGCCATCCCCTCCATGTGCTCAAAAGCTTCTTGCGCAACACGAGCGCTGGGATCGATGCGCAGCGCCTCAGCGAGCAACGCTTGCCCTTGTTGATCGTTAGGGCCCGTTGCAGCCCAAACACACAGAAGCTGGACAGCCTGGTCCGGTTGACTCTTTTCAACCAGCCACTTGGCAACGCGTAGCGCCGACTCGCGCACTTCTACTACGTTGTCCAAAGCGCCACTCATGAGACAGGAGATCTAAGCTTACCACCCTTAGGAGCCACCAGAACCCTCTGAAGCACGACACCCCGGGAAGGCCCGTGGGCCACCTCGATTCCGGGGGGGGCTTGCTCCTCCTCGGGAGCGGAGCTAGGTTCCGCCCTCCCGGCACCTGCCGACCCCCACCTGATCGAGAGAGAGCCATGAAGGACGGCATTCACCCCGAATACGAGCCCGCCACCGCCACCTGCGCCTGCGGAAGCACTTTCCAGACGCGTTCGACGCGGAAGGAGCTCGCGGTCGACATCTGCGCGGCTTGCCATCCTTTCTTCACGGGTAAGCAGCGCCTCGTGGATACTCAGGGTCGCGTTGATCGATTCCGCCGCCGGTACGCCACCAACCCTACCTGAGCTGGCCGAGTCGAAAGGAGCGCGAACTGACGCTCTGCTCCTTGCCTGGCGCCCATGATCCCCATCGAGAAACTGCAGTCCCTAAGCCGGCGCTCAGAGGAGATCGACGAACTCCTTTGCGATCCAACGATCAACCGCGATCCCAAACGCCTGAACGAGCTGAATCGGGAACGGGTTCATCTCAGCCTGGTGGTTGCCGCATTTCGCGAGTGGCAGACGCTCTCGCGACAGATTGATGAAGACCGCCAGGCACTGACCGATCCGGAGCTTGGTGAGCTGGCGCAAGAGGAGTTACCGGGCCTGGAGCGGAAGCTGGCAGAGCTTGAGACCAAGATCCAAGTTCTCCTCCTTCCGCGCGATCCCAACGACGAGAAGAATACCATCCTGGAAATCCGGGCGGGTACGGGTGGTGAAGAGGCAGCGCTTTTTGCGGCGGACCTGTTTCGCATGTACACGCGCTATGCCGAATCTCGAAACTGGAAGGTTGAAGTGCTCGCGAGGAGCGAGGCTCAGGCAGGTGGTTTCAAAGAAATTATTGCGCTCGTCACTGGTAATCGGGTTTTTTCCAGCCTGAAGCTTGAAGGCGGCGTCCATCGGGTGCAGCGGGTACCGGCGACTGAGGCACAGGGACGCATTCATACCTCTACCGCCACGGTTGCAGTGCTGCCCGAAGCTGAAGAGGTGGACTTCGTTCTCAATGAAGAGGAACTCCGCTTTGACATCGCAGCCGCGGGTGGACCGGGTGGCCAGGGTGTCAACACGACGAACAGCGCGGTTCAAGTCACGCATCTACCCACTGGGATGATCGTGAAATGCCAAGATGAGCGCAGCCAGATCAAGAACAAATCGAAGGCCTTAAAGGTGTTGAGGAGCCGGCTGCTTGATCTTGAGCAGCAGAAACAGGCCGACCTCATTCGGGACGAACGGCGCAGTATGGTGAAAGCTGGCGATCGTTCCGAGAAAATCCGCACCTATAGCTTCCCACAGAACCGGCTAACCGATCACCGCATCGGGCTCACGCTCTACAAACTGGATCGAGTGATGGAAGGTGATCTCGCAGAGCTCGTGGATGCCGTGGTTGCCTGGGAGCAAGCTATGCGGCTCGAGGAAGCTCATTGAGAGCCGTATGAGCCAGCATGTCCCAGGAGCAGAGGCGCTGCTTTGCGCGTTGGTGCTCGCCCCAAATAGTTATTCGCGCAATCGGTTTTTTGAGCTTTTCACCGATCCGAAGGCCACGCGTGCCCGGCGCCGTGCGAGCAAGCTCCGCGGCATCATCCGCCAGCTGCTGGGCGACAGGAGCCCGCGCGCGGAACTGACTGGCGAGCAGCTGCTCGAAGATGGTCAGGTTCTGATTCGTTATCAGGTGAAGCAAATTGGCTATGCGCGCACGGTGGCGCTCAGTGCGATCGAAGCGTCGGTTCTGAAGTACGCCCTCCACCGCGCAGAGGGTGCTCCGCTTGATCCTGCCGACCGTCAACGCGTGGAGGCAGCGCTGCAGGGCCTTACCCCGCCGTTCACACCAGACAGCGCTTGATCACACGCTCAGGAATCGAGACGTGTACAGCTCGCGGCAATGCGAATCCAAACCGAACGCTCCCCCTCTGAAAGCATAGGCTCGCGCGGAAGGTCGGTCTTGAATTCGCGCACTGCAGGCGCCTCACGTTTGGAGAGCTGCAACGTTGCTCGCTCGACATCTCCAATCTGACCGTGAACTCCAACGAACAGGGCTCGCAAATCTGGCCCCGTGGCGCGGCGTGGCACGGACTTGATGTGAACCTGTTGGCCTGAAGCCAAGCGAGCCGATAGCCCAGAAAGCGGTTGAATCACTGGATCCCGCCAGAAATCCAGGCTTCCGGGCAGGCCCTGCCCCACCCACTCGGCCACCGGCAAGGCCCTGCAACTTTCGGCAAAATGGAGCTTCAGCCCCTGACCTTCAGCAAATCTTTCGACTTCCCCGACCGCCACATCGCCATCGGCAGTTATTGAAAGTGAAGCCACATCTAGGCTGATACGTGGCCCTTTTGGTGGCTCAACGTTCAGCGCCTCACGAACACCGGCCTGGCTCGGCAGAAGATTCCCAGGGTTGAGTAAGCCATCAGGATCCCAAGCCCGACGCAAGGCTTTCTGCAACAGCGCGCCCCCATGCCCCCACTCCTCGTGCAAGAACGCGAGCTTGCTGCGACCGATGCCGTGATGATGGCTAATCGTGGCGCCCGTCGCCAGTGCGGAAGTGAGCGCAAGCCGCCAAATACGATCGTACTTTGCCAACGATTCCGCTTCGTTGTGCGCAGAACCAACGAACGTAAAATAAATACTGCAGCCGTCAGGGTAGGCATGACTCAAGTGCGCCAACACCAGCGCTTCTTCAGAAACGGCACTGCGCACGGCGTCGTAGACCGCGTTGAGCTTGGACCAACTCGCTGCAATTTCGAAGGTGTCTGAAAAAGCACCCGCTCGGAATACGCCTGACTGCTTGAAACTCACCGCGTAGCGGTTAGCAAACCAGCGCTCTCCCGGCTTGGCTCCCCGATCCAGACCGGACTCCGCGCGACAATACGCACGCGCGCGTTCCATGTCTGCGGCAATTTCCTCGTTTTCACCCTCAAACACGAGGATCAGCAGACAGCGCACGAGATTGAGCCCCTCCACGGCTTTGAGTGCGCTGAACCCGACCTTTGAGAACTGAAGCGCTCCCCGAAGCACCGCGTGCTTCAAGCGTTCCGCGATCGGGCTCGGAGCTTCAGGCTGATGCTTCTTGCCGGACTGATCGAAGAGCCAAGAATCAAGGGGATCGTAGAGCCGAGTGACCGAGGGGCGCAGCCCGTGTTGAAAGATACTCCTCAAGGCCTGCATGCCCTGCTCCATGCACGAAAAATCAAATGCCAAGAAGCCCTGCGCAGCCGGCTTTGGGTGCAAGCGCAACGTCGCACTCGTTAAAATTCCCAGCGTGCCCTCCGAGCCGACCAGCAGCGGCAATAAATTGGGTGCGGTGCTTCGATAGCGCGCGTGCACCAGCTCGCCGAGCCCCGTGACGACGCTAAGGCCGGCCACCATATCTTCAATTTTTCCGTACTTTCCTGAGCATTGTCCTGCACCCCGGGCGGCAACCCAGCCACCTACTGTCGAGCACAAAATGCTCGAGGGAAAGTGACCCACGGTAAATCCGCGCCGCTGTAGCTCCTCTTCAAATGGCAAGCCCATGACGCCCGGCGCGACGTCAACAAACTGGCCATCCTCCTGAATCGAGAAGGATCGAAGGCGTTTCAGGTCCATAACCAGCGTCGAGGCATCAGGCAGAATGGCACCACACACGCCACTTCCAGCGCCATATGGCACCAACTTGAGCCCCTTCTCGCGCGCAAACGCGAGAATTTCACCGACGTCCTCGGTGCGCTCGGGCCAGACCACGAGCGGAGTGGTCGCCGGGAGTTCCCCTGCACGCATCTGGATTAACCGCCGCGGCCAAAGGTCCCGACTGTATTGTGCACGCTCCTTCGGCTGGGAGCTCACCAACAAGTGAGGAAACTGCTGCGAAAGCTCCCGCTCTAGACTCACACCGATTCTTCTACACCGACCCCTGGCGTGAGTACACGCGAGCGAGCGAGCGAGCGAGCGAGCGAGCGAGCGCGAGCTAGGGCTTCTGCGCAAGGATAATGATGCGCGGTGAGGATTGGCCAAAAAACACGCCCGGTGTGGCGGGATGGCCGCTGGCCTGGGCGATGCGAAAGCCGACGTCGTGGAGCAGCTTCCCAAGCTCGTGCAGACCGTAGACTCGCAAGGAATAGCTGCATTCCCGGGTTCGGCCGTCATCTAAGATGACGCTGCGTTTGATCTTCAACCGACTCGTGATGAAATCAAGATTAGCGTCATCCATGCAGACGCAACGCTGCCCTTCGTACCAAACTTGGCACGGAGAATTCCCAGCCAAATAGTCCCGATTGGCAACGTCTAACACCAGACGCCCACCTGGCTTCAACGCCTGAAACATGCGCTGCGCCACCGCGAAATTCTTCTCCTCCTCGAAATAGCCGAACGTTGTGTTCCAACAGTAGAGGCCATCAAACATCTCGTTGAAGGCCAGCTCGCGCATATCGCCCTGCAACAAGCTCAACCTCTGAACACGCTCCTGCGCGACATCCGCAGCCACCGCCAGCTGATCGAGCGAAAGATCGTACGCCACCACACCGTAACCTCGACTCGCGAGTTCAACGGCATGTTGGCCAGTCCCACACCCGAGATCGAGCACGCTGCCACCCGCATCGAGCGCCAGCGAATTCTCGATGAAATCCACCTCGCGCTTCACCTGCACGTCGGTGAGCAAACGCTCCGCTCGCAAAAAATCCTCGGAGAAAACCTCTTCCCACCAAGGGCGTCGACGTTTCGGCTTTTCGGGCGGATTGGTACGCGGCAGGCCGGCATCCACCGCAGCAGCAGTAGCAGCGCGACGTTTCGGCGGAGGCGGAGGCTTATCACGCCGCTGCTCAAGCAAGCCATCAGCATCCGCTTCCTCAATCTCCTCAGACGGCGCTGCTCTCAGCATCTCAGCTGAAGGGCTCGGAGCATCGACTTCTATCGAGATATCGGGCGCACCGTCGAAAGCTACGCTTTCCACGGCGTCAACTTCAGACTCGGAGGGCAACGGGAGCTGACGCGCGCCCTCACCCACCACGATAATGCGCATCGCCATGATTGGGGAAGCAACGGTGCGGCTGCTCGGGTTCGCTTCGCTCTCAGGCACCGGGTTTTCCTCGCCACGAGCAGCCGGTGGCGTTGACCGTAAATCTGCAACCTCAGCCAACGGCGGCGCAACGAAACTGGGTGCTGGATCGATGCTAGGAACCAACAGTTGCGGGGGCGGGGGTTCGCTCCGAGCGCGTTTAGAGGGCGGGGGCGGACGCGGCGAGGAACGATGCCGGACTGCCGGCGAGGAAATCGCCACCAATGGAACAGTGGAATTGGGCTTCGGGGGTGGTGTCAGTCGGCTTGGCGCGGGCTCCGTGTTGCGAACTGAGGCAGGCTCCACCTCATCCGACAAGTCGGCCACACCCCCTCCCAGAGCTGAACCCGCTTGAGCAACCAGAACGGCTGCTTGAACGTCAAACTCTTTCTCCTCACCGGTCATTGGCCAGCGTCGCTCAGCAGCGATTCCCCGTAGCGGATCCGTCCAAGCGGCCTCCGAATATCCCCACCGCGCTCCACTATCACCACGGCGGTGGAACCCAGGTGAAAGGCGCCCAGCTCGTCGCCCCGCTGGAGGTTGAGGGCTGGCGACAGCACATGGGCTCCGGGCGGGACCGCCGGATACGGAAGCGCGGACATGCTGATGCGACCCACGATGTAAGCACCCACGAGCACCACAGCTACACGCCCATGAGCTTTTGTTTCTAAGGTGATGGCAACCCGATTGTTTCGCACGAACAGCCTAGGGAAATGCTCTTCGCCGATGCGATTGACAGGCAAATAATCTCCGGGGATCCCTCGCACTAAAACGCCCTGGCCATCCACCGGGCTGTGTACACGGTGATAATCTCCCGGCGCCAGGTAAACGACTGCAAACGAGCCATTCTGGAAGCGAGCAGCATCCGCAGGCTCGCCCAGCAGCTCACCCACCTCATACGGACGCCCTTTGACCAAGATCGTCGTGCCACCCACGATGGGTCCGGCTGCGGACAGACGACCGTCCGCCGGACTTACGATAGAATCATGAGAAATCGGGCGCACTCCTTGGCGCAACTCCCGTGTGAAGAACGCGTCGAAACTCGAATACGGTGTGGACTGGGGGACGGCCTCCGCGAGGTCGACCGGAAACAGCCGACAATAGGCGTTCGAGACCAGCTTCGAGGTCGTCGGTGAAAGTGTGAGATCACACAGGCACCCCAGGGCTCGACTGATCTGAGCGCGGGGAAGAACCTTCAAGAATTGAGCTGCTGCAAACGTGCTGACACTCACGGACACCTCTAATGATCACAGTATCGTAGGCGGTAGCTCGGGGCCCGGTCAATTGTGCAAAGCTTCGCTTCCCTTATTGAAGGATCCGTGCCTCGTTTTGAATTGAAAGCTCAACGCCTGGACCTTCAAAAATGGCGCAACATCGGATCTTTTTCACCCCGCTCAGCGAGGCTGGTCCCAGCGGCGCGCGGCATCGCACAACGCGCGGGCACGTTCGCCCTCCGGACGACCTACCTCCAACGCCGCATAACCCTGTGAGCGCCGCAGCCACTGGCCTTCACAACCTGCCACTTCACTCAGGGGATGACGGGCAACGGCCAGCGTAAATAAGTGTTCGGCTGCTACTTTTTCCGAACGGAGCAACAGCGAACGACCTTTGAGCGCGAACCAACCATAATGCGGCGACTTCAAGTCTGAAAGCTGACCGAGCGCTCGCTCGGTGCCTGCTCTATCACCTTCATCAGCGAAACCCCGTGCTGCTCGAAAACGCAGAAAGCCATCCTGAGCATGCTGCGAAAGCACTGGCAGGATCCGTTCCGAAGACGTGACACCGTGTCCTCGCTCAAACAGCAGATCACTCAAACGCACTGCTTGGGAGATTTTTTGATCAAGTACGACACCACCCCCTAACAACTCTGCCAGCGCTGGCAGCTTCTGAGCCTTGAACTTTTCTCGCAAACTCTGCCGCCAACGCCGGTCCCAATTGGCAAGCGAATAACCGGACACACTGCGCAACCCCTGGTCCACACCGTTCGGCCCGAGGCCACGCAGATCGGTGAGCAGGAGCCTCAGCGCCGGATAACCGTTCAATTCAATCCAGAACTGGATAAAGCTAGTGACCTCTGCAAACGCAATCGATGCAGCCTGTGGCGAGGGCAGCATGGCGATGGAGGGCCCTAACTGATCCAACCCTACTTGTTGGCCCGTCTGCATCGCCACGAAGGCAATCTGGTCAGGCTGATACTGCTCATCAAAGGGCTGCACGTTGCGCCAGCGCGTTTCCTGGTGCTTGGCCAAGCCCTCTTGTAGCCACAAAGGAGAATGATCCCGCGTGGCACGGCTCACCACCAAGTGTGAGAGTTCGTGGGCTACCGTATCTTGCCAGGGATAGCCTTCGGGTGCGGCACGTGGCGAAAGCAGTATGACCCGACCCCAGCGCGCCACGGCCACTGTGCCAGTTGTTTCGGCGGCTTGAAGCGGCAAGCCAGAAATAGCCGCCAGCGAGAAGAGATCGCGTACCAGATCCACCCGGATTGGCCGCGGGAGGCTGGTCCCAAGATCGTGCGCGTGCTGCTCAGCCCCTTTCAAGATAACGTCAGTGAGATAAGGCACGAGGGCGCGGTCTTCAGCATCCTGAATGCGAAACCATACTCCTTTTTGCTTATCCTCGACGATCAGCGAGCCCGCTGTTGCCATCGCACAGCGCGAAGCGAGGTTGGCCAGCGGTGCCCCACGCGGAGACTCTGCGAGATCAGGCGATCTCAGGATGGCATCTGCCGAATCGCAATCGCCCACGTAAATCGCGAGGCGTGCTCTTTCCAAGGCTAGATCCAACGATGGGGACTTCACTTGAGAAATCAGCTGAGAAGCTCGACTGAGCTCCACGTCCGTGATCGCGTTGGAAATCTGATTCAAGGTTGGCTCCGAACCGAGCAACGCCGAGCCGCGGCCAGAAAAAGCCAAACTGACTGCCAGAAGGCACGGCGCTACGAGCCAGCGCTTCATTGCAGCAACCCTTCCGCGTACCGCTTCACGGCGGGCGCCAGCTTGCCGCTGCTGGCCTGCCCGAGCCCCTCCAGCACGCGCTTTCGGAATTCCTCGGCTTTCCTGCGCCGTTCCGCCTTCGGCACCTCGTCTTCGCTGGGGGAAGCCTTGCCAACGCTACCGCCTGGGCTGCCCTCGTTGTCCGTTTGGGTGGTGCCTGTTGACGCCTGTTCAAGATAACGCTGGGCTTCCAATTGGAAGTCGCGGCCATTCTCGCCGCGCCCCTCCGCCAAGGCGGCTTCGGCTTGCCGCATCAGCTGACCCGCCTTCCCGAGGCCCTCCAAGCTTTGCTGAGAAACTGCGGCACCTTTTGCCTGCCCCCGCTTCGTCATTTGCTCTGCCCAGGTTCCGAGCTCTCTTTCCCGATTCGCCGAATTCTCCAGCTGCCCTTTCGCTTGAACGGAGGCTCGCTCTTGAAGAATCTTCTGGATCCGCTCCGCCCACGCGAGATGCTCTTTCAGCTGGGATTCTTTGTCCTTCAAAGCTTCCGGTGTCGGCAGGGTGTTGTAGTCCTCCGCACTGCGCTTGCGGGCGCTGTCTTTGAGCGAACTGACCGAATCTCGCCCACTCTCAACAGCGTGCTCAAACGCGAGCCGCTCCAGGTTCTGTGCCATGGCTGCCGCGTACTCACGAGCCAAAGCCAGTGCTCCCTCCGCCGTTTCGGGCGGCGCGCCGACGTCCGGCAAATCTTTCATGAGCTGCCGAATCGCGCTCGCGTGCGCACTGGCTTCCTGGCGAAATGGTTCTAGATCTTGCTCGGAATCGGCGTCTTTGAGCGCACGTTCTACGGTACTGATTTCCTTGGCGTGCTCTTGCGCCAAGCGTTCCAATTCGGATGCCCATTGGTCAAACTTCTGATCGGCATCGGAGGTTTCAGAACTCGCGGAGGATTGATTGCCTTGCCCCGCCTCGCTCCCCCCCGAAGCCGCTGAACCAAACGAGGGGTTCGGTCGACTGAGCCGCAACGCAAGATGGCGGGCGGCGAGCTCTGCGTGGAAAAAATCTTGTTTGTCGCGGGCACGCCGAATCCGATCAAGCTCGCTCAAGGTGAGTGTGCCAAGATCATGCCCCAGCTCAAGCAGCAGGGAGAGCTTCTTCCCTCCCTCTTCTAGAACCTTGGCAGCAGCATCAAACCGTTCAGCGCTCCCGCCACTGCCTTCGGGCAGCTGTGCCTGCCGAGCGGCCCCTGCTATTTCCTTGGCGACATCTGCCAACTGTTTGGCAACGAAGCGCGCATCCTCAACCGCCAGCCGTCGAGCCAGCATGTCCACGGCAAGCAGCGCACTTTCGGTGCCTGCCGCAAGCTCCTCGCCCGAAAGCTTGGAGAGCCCAACCACTTGAGCCGTGATGAAGGCCTGAACTCCTGGATTGAGCGTGGCCTTCCCTTGAAACGAGGCCTGTATCTCGCTCGCAAGCGTGTCCACGCGAGCTTTGGCGCTGATCTGTGCTGTGGCCTCGACATCCTTGGCGTGCAGCTGCCAAGCTAGAAATTCGGTGAGGGCGTCGCGAGCCTTGAGCAGCACATCCAAGCGCGCCGTTTGAACCGTGCCGAGGGCGGGCGGGATGAGTGTGATAGCCGAACTCTTTCCCCAACGATCCGCGGACAATGGTTCGTTGTCTTTGGCCTCGACGCTGATCACCACCGGCAAGAACAAGCGCTGCAAGAAGGAATCATTCTGGCCAAGCGCGTACCCACCTTGCTCAAGCTTAGTCTGGCCATCCAGCCGTGCTAGCGGCCGGCGCTGTTCTTTGCCTCCCGAGCGTAGAACGAGATCGAGCTGGCGCAGCCCATGGTCGTCGAACGCGCGATAGCGAAGCTCCAGGCGCTCGATCTCTTCAAGCTTCACGGTCGCAGGTGCGCCTTCAAGCTCAACACTCGGCACCGTATCCAGCGCGGCCTCCACCACCAACGAAAGTGGCTCAAAAATCCGCACTTCTCCGAAGCGCGCCGCAACGAACAGCGTCGCACTCTGCTCCAGACTGTAGTGCGCCACCACAGCCCCCGTGCCATCATCCACAAACTCGACCTCTCGCTGACCATCGGTGAGAACCAACGCTCGCCCGGGCCGCACCGCGCTACCGCGCACCGTGATTTCGCTGCCTCGGGCTAGCCGCGATCGCTCTCCAAAAGCGAGCGTTTCGCCCGCTTCCCGGAGGTAGCGGGGCGGTATCACCGAAACCTGAGCCGTCACAGCATCCGGGCCAGACCCACGCGTTAGCCATTGCATGGCAAAGGGGGCTTTGCCACTCCGAGCTAAGAGGACATTGTACCCCTCCAGGACGCGCGCGGGCTCCACCAAAATACTCCCACCTTGCAAGTTAACCCCCAATGCCAAAATGAGGCAGAGCGCCAAAGCGGGCCAGAAAAACCGCCGATAACGCCCAGCAATTTGCCGCGCTCGCACCTCCACTGCCACAAGCGAGGTTCTGCCCACCAGGCGTTCGAAATGACGCTGAGCCAATTCCGCGGAGCCAAAACTTGGATCCGCGTCGACTCGACGTAACAAGCCAAGGGCTCGCACGGTCCGTTCTGCGAGCGTTGGGTCCGAGGCACCCACTGTGCGCACGATCGCCAACCTGGCATCACGCCGCGCCCGTTTCAGCCAATAAGCCCGCAAAACCCACAAAACTCCGGCCCCGCACAGCAACACCAGGGCCAGCGCGCGCGCGCTCAGGACTCCAATGCGCGCCACATGCGCAGCCGTGAGCAAGAGGCCCAACATGAGCAGCGCCGCGGCAGACCCAACCGCGGGCTCCACCAACGCACGCTCGCGATCCCACAGCTGTCGCAAGCCTTGGCGTTCATCGCCCCAAATCACGCGTGCGAGCGCGGGGTTGTCTTCGGCTTGGCCGAGCGGCTTGGCGGCGGGGTCGGACACGCGCGAAGCTTAGCGTGAATTGGGGGGAAAGGTCTGGCATCCTCGTCAGATGGTGGACCCGGGCCCGCTGATTCGAGGGGTGCAAAGCCTGAGCGAACTTGAGCTGCGTATCCGCTGGCTCAAGGACACGCTGCTCAACGCAAAACTGGCTTCGGCTGCGGGCATCTTGAGCGCACTCTGCGAGGAAGCGGACCGGGGCCGACGTGGAGCCCGAGAGGCCCTGTTGCCGGTTTGCTTGCTGCTCGTGCGCGATCGCAACTCGGCCTGGCTCGAGAAGCTGCGGGAGCAGGCCACCCACGGGCAACTCTTGGGGTTGCAGCGTTTGATCCCTCGGGCAGCCGTTCAAAGTGTGCCTGAGCGCACGAGTGAGATCCCACGCCCAGTGCCGGACTATGGCTTCGGCCGCGAAGTGTCGCTCGGCGAACGCCGCAGCCTCGCTCGCCGCCAAGACCGCAACCTGCTGCAGCGCCTGCTTGGAGATCCACACCCACTCGTGATCAGGCAACTCTTGGAAAATCCGCGCCTCACGGAAGCTGACCTGCTGCGTCTCGTCGCTCGGAGGCCAGCAAGCCTCGATGTGCTCGACGAGATCGCTAAAACCCTGTGCTTAAGCCGAGATCGAGTGCGGATGGGCGTACTGCTGAACCCAGGGATCCCGCTGCATTATTCCGGACCGCTCTTGGCTATCTGCAATCGCACTGAGCTGCGCGAGGTACTCCGAGGCGCCGATACTCCCGGACCTCTGCGCGCCATCGCCCTTGAGTATCTCGACCGACGACCGCCCCTCGTCGAAAAAACCCCTCGGGGCTCAACGACGCACTGAGCCACCCCAGCTGCCTTGATGCTTCGCGCTCTGGAGCCTCATCCTCCCTCTTCCTCCGTCTCTTTGTCCCACTTCGCCACGGCGCCCAAGGTCACCCGGGCTGCACATTCTTCACACAAGGGCGGTTCTTCAAACCGCACTTCTTCTCCGCGTGTCCAGAGCAGTAGCCCCGCTCCGCCCGGGCTGCCCTCAAAATCAAGCCCACACTGATCGCACACAAATTTGGGCGCGGGTGGGGCATCGCTTTCGAACTCGGTGGTCGACCTGGGTTCGACGGATGAGGGCTCAGACATGGGCGGATAATTATAGGGAGGAGCTAGCGCCCTCGGAAGCAGCTTTACCGGAAATGCCGCAAGCTACGGCTAATAGCTCAGCGATATCGCGATTCTGGACCGTGGCCTCGTGCCCCGTCGCTTTGTTTCCGTCGGTCAGCATGGTCATGCAAAATGGGCACGCACTCGCCACCGTTTTAGCGCCCGTGTCAAAGAGCTGAAGCGAGCGTTTGACGTTCATGCGATCACTATTCTGCTCTTCCATGAACATTTGACCGCCACCCGCCCCGCAGCACAGACCTTTCTTCCTATTCCAGCCTTCCACCTCCTGAACGTTGGCTCCAATCGCCTCCAGGATCTGCCGGGGAGAATCATAAATCTCGTTGTAGCGGCCGAGGTAGCAGGAATCATGATACGCCACGTCTTCCTTGAGCGGCGTTTGGATCACCAGCTTGCCTGCTTGCACGAGCTCCAGAAGATAATCACTGTGATGCACCACTTCGTAGTGGCCGCCAAAGTCTGGGTATTCTCGCAGCAAAGTGTTGAAGCAGTGCGGGCAGGTGGATAAGATTCGCTTCACTCCACCACCCGCCTGGTATTGATTCAGCGTTTTCACGTTGGTCTCTGCCAGCAACGTGAAGAGGTATTCGTTGCCCGTGCGGCGAGCGGGATCGCCTGTGCAGGTTTCCTCATCCCCGAGAATCGCGAAATCCACGCCCGCCTGCTTCAAGAGTGCCACCGTGGAGCGCGCAATCTTTTTGGCTCGATCATCGTAGCTGGCGGCACACCCCACCCAAAATAGCACCTCAGCCTGGGGATTCTGCCGGAACGTCGGGATATCCAGCCCATCGCTCCAGGCCCCACGATCCACGCGCGCCAGCCCCCACGGGTTGCCGTTCACTTCCATGCCCTCGTACGGCTTGGCCAGCTCCGCGGGAAATTCACCGCGCATCGTGACCAGGTGCCGCCGCATCTGCACAATCTTATCGACGTAGGTGATGTTAACTGGACATTGCTCTTCGCAAGCTCGACAGCTCGTGCACGCCCACAGCACATCCGGATGAATGATATCTGGCACTAACGTCGCCGGCCGGAGCGCAATCTCCGTGGCGCCGGGATTCGCAGCACCGGGATTCGCGGCTATCGTTTCGTACTTCGCGGAATTCTTGTAGAGCTCATTTCGGAGATCGAGCGTGAATTGTTTGGGGCTCAAGATCTTTCCGGTTTTGAATGCCGGGCAATTGTCCGAACAGCGCCCACATTCGGTGCACGTGTAAAGATCCAGAACATCCTTCCAGGTGAAGTGGTCCGGACGCGCATAGCCGATTCGAACCTCATTCGGATCGCTCGCTTCGCTCGCTTTTTCCACCAACGCCATCAGCGCTTCGCTGCTCTCTGCAAGCGGCCGCAGGCGCCCCGGCGGCGTTTGATCTTCGAGAAAAACGTTCGGAATCGCCGTAATAATGTGAAAATGCTTCGAATAGGGCAAAATGTTCAGGAACACCAAAACGAGCGTTGAATGCGTCCAGAACCCAGCGTGAGCCACGACAATCAGCAACGATTCGTTCGTGTTCTGTAAGAGCGCCGCAGCCAATGAACCCGAAGGATCGGGCCAAGCAGCCCAGCCTAGTTCCGCTCGAGGCATTCCATAGGGCGCGACGACACGCGCGGCAGCCGAACACCATTCGGGAACGCTGACTCCACCACAAGCTGCGTGGGAGCGATGATTCAAAACGAGCGCCGCGCCATCGTAGAAAATATCTGCGATCATCATGCTGGCGATGATGCCCAAGATCACCAACCCCTCGATGCCGAGTGTCATGCGCTTCTGCGGGCGCCCCAGGCGGTAGTAAGCGAACACGCTTATCCCCACCAACACGAGCAAGGCAAACGTGTCTTTCAGGAATGAATAGATGTGCCCCAAGGGCAGCCCCAAAAAAGGCTCTGGGCCCAAAATCCAGAGATTGAAATCTGGAACGAAGCCGCGCCCAAAGAGCACCAGCGTGCGTAACAGGAGCACGCAGAATCCCAAGAAAATGAGCTGATGCGCGAGCCCAGCCAGCAAATAGTAGCGCATCTTCTTTTGAAGAAACGCGTACAGCCAGACAGCTTTCAACCGCCCGCCGACGTCGGAAACACGACTTTCCCACGTGGGGCTCCCGATTTTCAGAAGCTTCACCCGGTGGAATGTGGTGTACGCAAAAGCGCCCAACAAACCAACCAGCACCACCGCCATCATTACAGGATTCATGCCATTCCTATTTAATCAGCTGAGCCAACCGCAACATGAAGTAAAATGAGAGCCAACCCGCTATTCCGAGCGCAAGCACCATGATGCCGCGCGCACGACGACTTGGAACTGAAGCTTCGTCTGTTTCCGGCTCGGAGCTGTCGAATGCGCCTTCGGCGGTTGGAGTGGCGAGCGTCACGCTCGCATCCGACTCGGCCGCAGAATAGACCTGTAGCAGGAGCAAACCTCTCGGTTCGCCCGCACGCCCGAAACCACCGCGCTCGGGAACCCGAAGCACCAAGAGAGGCGCGTCTCCCTCTGAGCCGAGTTCGCCTTCCGGGGGAAGGGCGAGCGTCAGCGGTGGCTCGCTGGCGTCACGTTCGCGTAAGCTGATAGCTCCCGAGCGCCCACAACCATCGCAACCACCACCATCACAGCGCGCACAGGTCACGTTGCGCGGGAGCACGATATCTATGGTGGCACCCCGGCTAAACCACGCCTTGGCCACACGAATACGATGCACCACGTCTGGACCACGCGGCCCATCGATAGCCCCCGTCGTCACCCGACCGAGAACATTGGTCACTCCTGCCAAGGTACCCTGAATCACTCCCGGCCAAAAGGCCCTGCTGAAGAGGCGGGAGTGAGAAGCTAGATGTCGGCCCGAAAGACGGCTACCTGACCCACGCGTAGCAAACGAAGCTCATACGCGCCGCGATTGGAACCGATGTGGAACCCAAGCCGAGCTTTCACCGGGTCACCGCTCCGCCCCAAACGCTCCAAAGAAATACGGATCGAATAGCTTCCGCGAAGGGGCTCCCCCTCGGGCAGGCTGACGGTCTCCACGTTCATCCCCTTGCACGCTGCGCCTTCACCCGGACAATCGCGATCTTTGGTGAGCCCACTTGCCAGGAAGCGACCGACGCTAGCCGCCTCAAAATTAGGATCCGTGACGCTCAGCTCAACATCAGCTTCCGCGTCGCTCCAGGCAAGAGCAACCTGAAGCGGGCCGAGTGGGAGCCCGCAGCCCTCATCGATCATGCCGTTGCAATTGTCATCGGTTGCGTTGTAGCAGCTTTCCGGGGCAGTCGGCGTGCAAGCAACCTGAAGTGGTGTTGTTTGCGTGCCGGTCCTCGGCGCGCTGAGCGGAGCTTGGCTCTTAGCCTTAGCGGGTGCCCCGCAGGAGCAGAGCAGGCCTATGAGGGCCAACACGCTGCAGCTTAGTTGAAATCCTGCCAATTCCGGCTCGCGATCATTCGTGCTCGGCCATGACTTCCTGGCCCACGCCGCCCTCCGAGAACTTCGGATTCATGAGATCGTGATAGGCTTCCCGTCCGAGCTTGCCGATTTCGCCAGGCTCATCGCGCAGGGCCAGAAGAACGCCTTGCTCCTTCATGAATTTGAGCGTGCGCAGCGCGCCATCCCGCTTAGCCGTGTCGCTGCCCTTGGCCATTTCGTTAAGTCGTGAGCGCAGCACCACGCGAGTGAACGAATGCGGGCCGTTGTCGAACGAGAGGTTCTCAAACTGCTTCATCAGCATGCTGGCACCCCATTCTTGAGGAGTTTCCTTGATGGTGACCCGTGCGATCGCGACGGCATTGTCGACCCACTTAAAGATGAGGCCCGATTCCAGATCTTCATCCGACCAATAGCCAAAGCTCCGGTACCAAAGATCGGCCAAGTCCCGGATCGCCGCCTGCGGCTTGTCGGCATACTCGGCAACGGTGCGAGCTGCGGTCTCCGCCGTGCCGCCGAGAATGAGCGCGAGTGCGGCATCATTCATGAGCGCTTCACTCTTCAGCATCTCGAAAAGCTTCGCCTGAACGTCCGCTTCAAAGCCGCCCTTGGCGATGGCACGCGCCACTTGGTGCCGCGTTTCAATCGCTGAACTTTCGGTCATGAGAGACATCAACGCTCCCGCCGTGCCCGGAACCGGGCGCTGGATCAAAGTCTCAAGAAAGCAGGCGCGTCGGAACTGGTCCGATTTCATGTCTCCGGAGTACTTGGCGATCTTCTCGGCGACCTTGAGCACGTCATCTTTAGTGGCCACCCAAGCCAGTGCCGCACACGCATCCATCCGGCTTTGCTCGTTATTCTTTGGATCTTCGATGTAGTCCAAAAGCGGCTTAAATCCCTTAGGATCACGCCATTGGGACAT
>Ga0105048_10000611_pt1 | contig 55795 bp, 49 predicted proteins | sample MAT05_FD_78382 | JGI IMG/M metagenome (GOLD analysis project Ga0105048, IMG submission 78382) | Freshwater microbial communities from Lake Fryxell liftoff mats and glacier meltwater in Antarctica - MAT-05 | ecosystem: Environmental > Aquatic > Freshwater > Ice > Liftoff microbial mat | place... | reverse complement strand
TCCCACAAATCGCTTACCCGTTTAAAAAACAAGAGAGGAAAAATATATTGTTTAAAATCTGCAGCATCAATCATTCCACGTAGAATGTTGGCTGCTCCCCAGAGGTAATCTTCTAATTGTTTTTGTGTCATTAATAAAGGTTCTTTTATATTATAAACGCTAAGATAATTTAAATGAGTTAGTAATAAGATTGAATACTGCTATTTTGGTGGTGGGTGGGCTTGGCTGTTGAGTAAAGATATATTGCTGAAATGTAGAACAAATGATGATATTCTTCAACCGGGGTGGGTGGGCTGTGCGTTGGCATTTTTAGCTCTTTGCAAGGTTGGCTTTGTGTCAGGGTTTTGTAAGCTTTGCAATGTGCTAAAAATAGCGTGGGGTCGGTTCGGCAAAGTCATGAATTCTTGTATATGTGTAGGATGTGCAATAGGGTGACGTACAACTCCTATATTGATGTTTGTTTTGCTGGGTTTTAAAAAGTCAAGTACGGCAGCAGCTTTGTCTTTTATTTTTTTCCCATTGCGACCCGTTTTTTAATTCTTCAATAAAGAGTTCAACCAACTTTTGTTCGGATGTTACTTTTTCAAGGTTAAGTTTCACTGTTCGCCATCCTTCCGCTTGCGCCCGGTCAGCAATTTTAAAAGCAAAAGATGTTTTGCCTACCCTTCTTGGTGATGGAAAAATCAGGTTGTTTCCATTTTGGATTCTTTCCCACACATATTCTATTTCTTTCTCACTTCCAAAAAAAATTATCGCCTTCTACAGGCGGTCCTGTAATATTTCTCATTTCAAATACATTTTAGTAAAAGTAGAGACAACATTGAAAATATACAAATTTGAATATGGTCAATTTTGCATATTAAATTTTAATTTGCTTATTATCAATATCTTAAGTAAAAAAAATCCCCGGTAATACCGGGGATCTAAAAATAAAATCAAATTTTTTCTTATTGAAAAGTAGCACTCACTGTAACCTTATCCTTCACCATTTCCCTCAATGTATCCGCAATCGCATTGGCATCCAAACCAATTTCATTGTACAATTGTTTGGGCGTACCATGCTCAACCAACCGGTCGGGGATACCCATTATTTTTACATCCGCTTTGTAGCCATGTTCATTCATAAATTCTAAAATGGCGCTGCCAAAACCGCCTACCACGGTGCCGTCTTCTATGGTAATTATTTTATTGAATTTGGCAAACACTTCATGAAGCAATGCTTCATCCAGTGGCTTCACAAAACGCATATCATAGTGCGCCGGGTTAATGCCTTCTACCTTTACATTGCGGATGGCAGCAGCAGCAAAATTACCAGGGTGGCCAAAGGATAATATGGCTACGTCTTCGCCGTCTTTCAGTTTGCGGCCCTTGCCAATTTCTATTTGTTCAAAAGGCGTTTTCCAGTCGGCCATCATGCCTTCGCCCCTTGGGTAGCGGATCACAAATGGATTGGTGGTACTGTCTAACTGTGCCGTGTACATCAGGTTACGCAATTCCTTTTCATTCATGGGTGCGCTCACGATCATGTTAGGAATGCAGCGCATGTAAGCAATATCATAACAACCGTGGTGCGTTGGTCCGTCTTCGCCTACCAGGCCCGCCCTGTCTAAGCAAAATACCACGGACAGTTTTTGTATGGCCACGTCGTGTATCACCATGTCGTAGGCCCGTTGCATAAAGGACGAGTAGATATTGCAGAACACCCTCATGCCCTGTGTGGCCAGGCCGGCACTAACGGTAACAGCGTGTTGCTCACAAATCCCCACATCAAAAGCACGGTTGGGCATTTTCTCCATCATGTATTTTAACGAGGAACCACTCGGCATGGCCGGGGTGATACCCATTATTTTATCATTCATTTCTGCCAGCTCAATGATGCTGTGGCCAAATACATCCTGGTATTTTGGTGGCTGCGGCAGGTCGAATGTTTTCTTTTGTATCTCGCCGGTTACTTTATCAAACAGGCCGGGTGCATGCCACTTGGTCTGGTCTTTTTCTGCCAGCGCATAGCCTTTACCCTTAACCGTTAGGATATGTAAAATTTTTGGACCGGGGATATTTCTTAAATCCTGTAAAGTGTCAATCAGTTTGGCAATGTTGTGCCCGTCAATGGGACCAAAGTAACGAATACCAAAGGCTTCAAATAAATTGGCTTTGCTGGTAACAGCGCCCTTGATACCATCTGCAATTTTATGCGCCACTTTGCGGCTGAGATTTTTACCGGCAGGCAGTTTGCCCAGCACATTCCACACTTCGTCTTTTAATTTATTGTACGTCGGCGATGTAGTGATATCGGTTAAATATTCTTTGAGTGCCCCCACATTGGGGTCGATGCTCATACAGTTATCGTTTAGGATAATAAGCATATCGCTTTCGGCTACGCCGGCATGGTTCATTGCTTCAAAAGCAAGGCCGGCAGTCATAGCGCCATCGCCAATCACGGCTACCGATTTCCGGTTTTTTTCGCCTTTGTATTTAGCAGCCATGGCCATACCCAGCGCTGCACTGATGGAAGTGGAAGAATGCCCCACCCCAAAAGTATCATACTCACTTTCGCTGCGTTTTGGGAAACCACTAAGTCCGTTGTATTTACGGTTACTGGCAAAAATATCCCGGCGGCCAGTTAATATTTTGTGACCATAAGCCTGGTGTCCCACATCCCACACCAACTGGTCATACGGTGTTTGGTACACGTAATGCAGTGCCACACTCAGTTCTACCACACCAAGACTGGCCGCAAAATGACCGCCATGCACACTTACCACGTCAATAATATACTGCCGCAGCTCATCACACACCTGGTGCATTTGTTCTTTGCTGAGCTTTTTGAGGTCAGCGGGGCTGTTGATATTGGATAAAAGAGGTCCTGCTTTTATTTCCATGCTTGTTTTATTTGCGCTGTAAAGGTATGTTTTTTCACGGGTCGGCACGTTTTCAACGACCTGACCCATATTTTGTGAACCTATAATAAATAATACTTCCTGGGGCTGTGGGCTGTTGCTTATCCTTCTGGTTTGCTTGCGACTTTACAGTACTACTCCGGCACAGCCTCAACTCACTCTCCCTCACCGGGGTATCCCCGTCCGAACGGCGTTAGCCGGGCGGGCATTCCAATCCGCCAGCCAGTCATCATTTTTTCTTTTCTCAGCATTTAAAACATTCCTTTCCGGTTAGCTGTACAGCCCTTGACCCAGATTTTCTCCGCCTTACCGTTTTGCCCGGCAAAAAAAGAACTAACAACCTATAGTGCTAATAGTTCAATTTCAGATTGTCGCAGCATCAGGTGGTTATTTACTATTGCTTTTAAGACGTTGATTTATATAGCAAATAAAAACTTCTCAACGCCTTAACGGCAATTTTCTAATTCTTTACTTTCTAAATAAAGAGCTAAACCCGAAGGCTATCGGATTTGATCTGCACTCGTGCCAAAGTTGCAGCAATGTTTCGCTATCTTTAAAATAAATTCAATGGAAGCAACAAATTCGGAATAAAATGATTCTTACCAAATAAAAACTGTTTATGAAATTTTTTGCTGCCCTACTTTTTGTTTGCTGCATCGTCAATATCAGTGGCTGTACCTTATGCTCAACAAAAAAAATTGCCTGCAATGGATTCAATGATCCTTTTTTTTCTCAATGGTTTCCTTACAGCCAGTATAGCCGCCTGGTTTTCAAAAATCCGGAGACAGAAGATACTTTCAGCTATACTATTTCCAATGTTTACAGCACTGCGCCTTATGAAGCAACTATCGGTGGTTATAATAACAACACCAGGTCGTGTAATGCCTCAAAAGAAATGCGGAGCGATAATAATGGAACGGCTGATGGTTTTGTAGATATTTATTACAGCATCAGCGAATTTTTTGACAATGGGCCGGTACAAAAATCAATGTCAATTTCTTTTAAGAACAGTAGCTGGAATACGGGTGAAATTAGTGCGACCGGCATTGCAGCGATCCCTGATGCAAGTGCCTCCACAATCAGCAGCAATACCAATGTGCCATTTGAAAATGGCTTTACCTATCCTTTATTGGTAACTTTAACCAATGATACCGTAGTGAACAAAGCATCGTTGGTTTATAAATTATATATCGCCAAAAATGTGGGTATTGTAGGCTTTGAAACGTTTCCTTCCAAACAAAAATGGGTATTACAATAAACAACTGATGCATTTTCCGGTAACTGTTTCGTTTGGCAATTATTCCTTTCCATTGCATGGCATCCTGGAATTTGCCGCTTACTTTATTGGCTTCCGTTATTTTTTATACCTGCGTAAAAAACAGCCCGATCCCATCAACAGCACCAACCGGATCTGGGTACTGATCGGTGCCATCTTCGGTTCCATCATCGGAAGCAGGATCGTGGGCGGACTGGAAGACCCGACACAAATAAAAATGGCGGACAATGTTTTTTTGTATTTCTACCAAAACAAAACAGTGCTGGGTGGTTTTTTAGGAGGATTGTTTGGTGTAGAGTTAATGAAAAAGATCATCAAAGAAAAACACAGCAGCGGCGACCTGTTCACTTATCCCATGCTGCTGGCGCTGATCATTGGCCGCATTGGTTGTTTTAGTATGGGTGTTTATGAAGAAACTTATGGAACGGTCACCACTTTTTTTACCGGGATGAATTTAGGCGATGGCAGGCTGAGGCACCCGGTTACTTTGTACGAAATTGTTTTTTTGATATTGCTGTGGATCGCATTAGTGCAGGTAGAAAAAAAATATCGATTAGCAGCAGGAGCAAGGTTTAAAATTTTCATGATCGGTTATATTGCATTTCGTTTTATGCTGGATTTTATAAAGCCGCATTATACCTTTAGTGTCGGTTTGTCAACGATACAGATTACCTGCTTACTTGGGTTGCTGTATTATTTTGCAATTTCTTTCCGCAATAAAAATTTATATTTGAGTAAATAAATTTTTATACAAAAAAACATTCAATCATATTATATGGAAGGAGGGAAAGTATTATGTAGCTCAATGTTTAAATGTTGATGTAAACAGTTTCGGCGAAACAAGAGAAGAAGCATTGGGAAATTTGCAAGCGGCAATTGAACTATACTTAGAGGATGCCGATGATAAAAGTATTCATAAGATAGAACAGTTTGAAATGGTTTCTTCAAATTTTGAACATGCCTAAACTGTATTCCTACTCTTATACGTTAGCAGTTTTAACAAGAAATGGATTTTACTTTGTTTCTCAAAAGTGTAACCACATTAAATATAGAAAAGATGGTAACCCTGATTTAACAGTAATTATTCCTCCAGAAAGAAAAGAGATGCCAATTGTAACTTTTAATTCATTTGTAAAGCAAACGGGCTTGCCAAAATCAGCCTTTGAAGAATAACTTCAAACCTTAAACTTTAAACCTCAAACTTCCTCCCCATGCCCGAACGTCCCTACATCTATTACGACTTTACTTTGAGCATATGCAGTACCTGCCTGCGGAGAGTGGATGCCAAAATTGTGTTTGAAAACAGTAAGGTGTACATGCTTAAAACCTGTCCAACACATGGCTTTGAAAAAGTATTGATCGCAACGGATATTGACTACTATAAAAATATCCGCAATTACAACAAGCCTTCGGAAACACCCCTTAAATTTAATACCAAAACACATTATGGCTGTCCGTATGATTGCGGCCTTTGCCAGGATCATGAACAGCACAGTTGTTTAACAGTGATTGAAATTACCGACCGCTGTAATTTGCAGTGTCCTACGTGCTATGCCATGAGCAGTCCGCATTATGGCCGGCACAGAACGGTAGCAGAAGTAGAGCAGATGCTGGACATTATTGTAGCCAACGAAGGCACACCGGATGTAGTGCAGATCAGCGGCGGCGAGCCAACGATCCATCCTGATTTTTTCGCCATCATGGAAATTGCAAAAAAGAAGCCGATCAAACATTTGATGCTGAATACCAATGGCATCCGGATCGCCAGAGATTTTGAATTTACAAAACAACTGGCCACTTATGCGCCAGACTTTGAAATTTATTTACAGTTCGATTCTTTTAAACCAAATGCGCTGGAACTGCTAAGAGGAAATGACTTGACGGAAACGAGGATGAAAGCACTGGAACATTTGAATGCACTCAATCTTTCCACTACACTGGTAGTAACACTGCAGCAGGGTGTTAACGATGATGAGATCGGGAAGATCATTGAGTTTGCCTTGCAACAAAGATGTGTAAGGGGTGTTACCTTTCAACCCACACAGGTAGCAGGCCGGACAGAAAATTTTAACCCGGCCACCGACCGAATTACTTTAACGGATGTAAGGCAAAAGATACTGGATCAAACCGGCATTTTTCAACCGAATGATATTATCCCGGTTCCATGCAACCCGGATGCGCTGGCAATGGGGTATGCGTTGAAGTTAGCCGGGCAGGTTTTTCCGCTCACAAGGTATATTGACCCGGCACAATTGTTAGACAACAGCCGCAATACCATCATTTATGAACAGGACGATGCACTGAAAGCAAAGATGATCGACATCTTCAGCACAGGTATTTCTGTGGACAGGGTAGAAGAAAACATGAAGCAGTTGTTGTGTTGCCTGCCGCAAATAGAAGCTCCCGGGCTGGGCTACGAAAATCTATTCCGAATCATTATCATGCGCTTTATTGATGCGTATGATTTTGATGTGAGGGCTATCAAAAAAAGCTGTGTACACATCGTACACAAAGATGGCAGAGTCATTCCTTTTGAAACAATGAATTTATTTTACCGGGATGAGAAGGAGGCATATTTAAAAGCATTACAAAAAGAAAGATCGTCATTGGTAGTATAAAGATAGATTTATGGGATTTTTTGGTTTGTTGTTTTTCTTGGTATTGGCACGGGTAGTACTGACTATTGTGGGTATAGTATTCCTCTTCAATTGAATTGAAAAACAAAAAAAAGGAAAGGCAGGAATTTTTGCTTGCAGGAGTGCTGTTATTGTTGATTGAAATATTAATAGGGTATACTATTTGCTCCGGCCTGAATTTTCATTAATTGCAAAAAAAATCAGTTTAGCTTTTTCTCAAATATTTTAATCGCCTACGCAAACAAATTTTCTGCCACCGCCACACTCTCCGGCTTCCCCACATCTACCAGTTTATCACCGGTGTGATCATAACCATAAATGGGATGTTCGGCAGCCAGGCTGAGGTAAGTATCCACGATAGAAAATTTTCCCCGCTGTGGAATCAGATCAAAAATAGTTGGTTCAAAAATGACCACACAGCTATAGGCCATTGGTTTCAGATCAGGCTTTTCAATTGCAATTCTTTTTTCACCCGTTGCGGTATTCATCCAGCCGCAAAGCCTGTTATCTTTATCAAATAGAAAATTGCGGGATGATTTTCTGCTTGTGATTCCGAATGAGATCAATCCTTTCTTCTGCTGATGATATGCGATCAGGTCATTAAGGTTGAGGTCGGTTAAAAAATCTGCATTGAGGGTGATGAATGGTTTTCCATTTTCCAATAGTTTTTTTGCTTTTAATAAACCACCGCCGGTTTCCAGTACTTCCTCCATTTCATCACTAATCATTACATTGCTTCCCCAGCCGTTGTTTGCTTTTACCGCATGTAGTACCTGGTCTGCAAAATGATGTACATTTATTACCACCTCTTTGATACCATATTGCTGCAGGTATTCTATGTTGCGTTGAAGTAAGGACTTGCCATTTACAATTGCCAGTGCTTTGGGATGGGAGTCGGTCCAGGGTTTGAATCTTGTTCCCAATCCTGCTGAAAAGATCATGGCACGATGCCCCCCCACCCCTGAAGGGGAGCTTTGGACTCTAATACTTTTTAGTTCTTCCATTTTATTGTAGAGTGAAGTTATTACAGATTCAATATTGTTTCTTACTTCGGTATTGGTAAACCGAAGTACAGAGATGCCACATGATTCTATGTGCTCCTGTCTGATGGCATCATTTATTTTTACTTCAGATTTATTATGAATACTTCCATCGATTTCTATAACAAGTTTTAAAGAATGACTATAGAAATCTGCGATATAATATGATATTGGATGCTATCTCCTGAATTTTGCCTTTACATTGCTTTTTTTCAAATGGCCCCAAATAATTTCTTCCTCACGGGTTGGAAATTTCCGCAACTCCTCAGCCATTTTGAAAAGTAAATGCGAAGCACCATAATGCGTATCCTTGAATGTTTCTCTCATAAAAAGCGATTGGCTTCTCAGAATAATACTATGAATTTAAGGCTAAGCACCTTTAGGGGTTTGGGGCTTCCATCTTCCAGTTCTGCTTATTATTATGACTCAATTCAATCTTCACCTTAAACCTATTTCTCAAATGCCTCGCAACCGCTTCCGCAGCATACACACTTCTGTGCTGGCCGCCGGTGCATCCAAAGTTGATTGACAAATGTTCAAAGTCCCGTTTGATATAGTCTTCTACAGAAATATCAATGATGCTATACACACTGTTTAAAAAATCAGGCATTTTGGTTTGCTGCTCCAAAAAATCTTTTACTGATTTATCAAGGCCGGATAAGTGCTTGTATTCATCAAACCTGCCGGGATTTAATATACCCCTCATGTCGAACACAAAGCCGCCACCATTTTTGGTTTCATCTTTAGGATACCCTGTTTTGATAAATGAAAAACTGTTGATACTGATAACCAGCGGTGTTCTGTCTGTGGCCTGCAATGGGGTGAATTCCTGTATCACTTCATCGCTGATACAAAGTTCCAGCACCTTTTTAAATTCGGGCAGAGCTATCCCTGTATTTTGATGAGTGATAAACCATTTTAAATTTTGCAATGCCAATGGAATGCTGGTTAAAAAATGTGCTTTGCGTTCAAACAAACCACGGAAGCCGTATGCGCCCAACACCTGCAGTAAGCGTATCAGCACATAGCCATTATACTGGCTGCGAAAAACTTCTTTGTCCATCGGTTGCTCAACGATTTTTTCAAAAGCATCCATGTAATCTTCCAGTAACCGCTGTTTCCAATCGTCAGAAAGATTTGCTTTTGCCTGCCACAACAGCGATGCCACATCATATTGCGGCGCTCCTTTCATGCCGCCCTGGTAATCGATAAAATGCACAGCCTTTCCAGGCTCCTCCAAAGGAGGGGTTACCATAATATTCCTGCTCTGAAAATCACGGAACATAAAATATTTATACTCGGTGTGGGATAAATAATTACTCAACGCTTCAAAATCTTTTATCAGTTTTTGTTTGTCGTAGGGCCTGCGTAAAGCGTCTAAAAAATAGTATTTAAAATACAGCAGGTCCGCCATGATGGCTTCTTTGCCAAAGGAACTATTGGTGAGGCATTTCTTGTAGTCTAATCCTTCATGACCTTTTACCTGTAGTGTTGCCAGTTGCTGCAGACTTTGTTTATACAGGCTGTATACTTCATTTGTATAGCCGTTTTGTTCCAGTTTGTCCAGTAAGGAAACATTTCCAAAATCTTGCTGCAGGTAAATGCTTTTGTTTGCGCTTACTCCTAAAATTTTCGCAGTACTTAATTGGTTTGCTGCAAAGTGATTGGAGAAATAAATAAAAGTTTCATTCTCTTTGATGTTAGCTCCATGAGTGGCGATATAATTTCCTGCTTCCGTATGCAAACGGAAATAATCTCTTTCGCTGCCCGCCTGTGGGAGCTTGTCAATACTGGTGATCGTTGTATTCGAGTAAGACGCAAATAAATTTTTTATCTCTTCGGTGGGTGTCTGCATTAAGATAGGTTCGTGTTTTGGTAAAAATAGAATATTTACCCTACATCTGTCCCGATAAAAAATTGAGCTAAATGCCGGTACTTCCTGTGTGTACTGATTCATCAACTCATATATTCCCCAAGCAGCAAAAATATTTTTTAGAATAATTTTAATTTTTTGTAACAATTATTCCAACAGGGCATCCAATAACTGTAAACAATTAAAACAACCAACAGTTATGAAAAAAATAGTATGCAGTTTCTTTATCACGCTTTTATTTGTACACCCAAAAGCACAGTCTAGTAAGGCTTTCAGGGTTTCCGTAACCGGAAAAGGGCAGGCCGTTATTTTAATACCGGGCTACGGTTGCAGCGGTGAAGTGTGGAAAGAAACGGTGGAGCATTTAAAAGGTAAGTATGAATGCCACGTTTTAACCCTGGCAGGTTTTGCTGGTGTACCGGCAATAGATACCCCTATTTTGCAATCGGTGCGAAATGAGATCATAGCCTATACAAGAAGGAACAATCTGCATAAGCCTATTTTAATCGGGCACAGCCTGGGGGCTTTTATGAGCCTTTGGGTAAGCAGCGAACAGCCGGATCTTTTCGGTAAAGTGATCTGTGTGGATGGAATGCCTTTTTTATCTGCCCTCAACGATTCCACAGCCAACGCAGATTCGATAAAGAAAAATCCGGCGTTTAATGCAGATGCAGTCGTAAAAAGTTTTGAAAGCCTGCCCGACAGTGGCTTTATCGGCAATACTGCAAAAGCAATGGCCTGGCAGGTGAATGATACTGCAATGGCCAGGCAAATTGCTACCTGGCAATATCAAAGCAACAGAAGAACATTGGGGCTTACCCTGGTAGAATTATCTGCCACCGACCTTAGAGCGGCCATCGCTAAAATAAAAGAACCGGTTTTAGTGCTGGGAAGTATTTATTTTACAAAAGAAAACAGTTACAAATTAATTGGCAGCCAGTTTAAGCAATTACCAACAGCAACTTTCCATGTAGCCGACAGTAAACATTTTATCATGTACGACCAGCCGCAATGGATGTACAATGAAATGGATTTGTTTCTTAATTAATTACTGAGTCATTCATTTTTATTTCATTCAGCGATACGGCATACATGAATCAACAGCAGGAATTTACATCGTTATATACCCAGTACTCGCCTGGAATACATAAACTGTGCCTTGGTTATACCGGTGATGCATCCCAGGCACAGGATCTTTTGCAGGAAACATTTATAGCCGTTTGGAACAACATGCAAAAATTCAGGGGCGATGCCAAATGGAGTACCTGGATCTACCGCATTGCAATGAATACCTGCCTGAGCTATCTCCGGAAAAATAAGGAAAGTAGTATAGACATCGAGAATACATCACTCACCCTGTTGCCGGATGTTGCAAATACAAAAGAGCATGAAGTTGAATTGCTGTATAAAAGTATCAGCAGGTTACAGGAGACAGACCGGTTGATTATTACCATGGTATTAGAAGACAAGCCATACCAGGAAATTGCTGCAATCGCCGGTATTACGGAAGCCAACCTCCGGGTAAAAATTCACCGCATTAAAAAGCAACTCACAGAAATATATAACAGCTATGCAAGACTTTGATTCATTAAAAAATATCTGGCAACAGCCAGCACCCGGCGACGAAGTAAAACCAAAGTTGCCCGTTGCTATCAGCAATGCTTCCGCCTCCTCTAAAATGAAAATGCAAAAGCAACATTCTATCGGTGCATTGATGCTGGTATTTACCGCCATCCTAATTACCTGCCTTGCTTTATTTGGCAACTTCAATTTTATACACTGGTACACCTATGGAGGAATGGCACTGATATGTATAACCTGTCTTGTACAGGCAGGGATACTGTACAGCACGTATATTAAAATAAAAGGCATCGACGATACGGTTGCACCCGCAGCACACTTGCAGCAATGGGAAGCTTATTATGAATTGAGAAGAAGGCAAAATAAATGGAACCTGCCCCTTTACTATATCGTGCTGAATGTTGCAATGGGAATGTATCTTATAGAAGTATTTACCGGCAGGCCAGTAATAACGGTAACGATTTTCATAGCGGTGTATATTGCGTGGATGCTGTTCGCCTATTTTTACCTTGGCAGGAAAAATATCAAAAAAGAAAACAGGCGGCTGCAGCAAATCATGGATGAACTAAAAGCCATTGAAGCGCAGTTGAATAAAAGTGAATAAAAAAACTCCCGTTGCAATAAAGCAGGGGAGTTTTACCCGGTAAAAAATCTTCCGCCCACTGCACAATTTATTCACCTACCGCTGCTTCTTTTTTCTTTCTGAATTTCCTTGGGTCGCTGCCATCCATCTGCACGATCACAGGATAAAATTTTCCCAACACATCCACCAATGTTGTTTGGCTTTGCATCACTTCATTGATATCCTTGTAAGCAAAAGGTGCTTCATCCAATCCTCCGCCAATTAGTTTTACTCCATGATCTTTCAATTCTTTTTTTAAAGCTTCCTGCGTAATATTAGCCATTGCTTTGGTACGGCTCATTTTTCTGCCGGCACCGTGAGAAGCAGAATTTAAAGAAGCTGTTTCCCCTTTTCCTTTTACAATAAATCCGGGTGCTGTCATGCTGCCCGGAATAATTCCGAGTACATTTTTACCGGCAGGTGTAGCACCTTTACGGTGTACAATTACTTCTTTGCCTTCATACATTTCTTTCCATGCAAAGTTGTGGTGGTTCTCTACAACGGCCAACGGTTTTTCACCAATGGCTTTTGCAATTTTTGCATGAATGGTATGGTGACAGGCACTTGCATAGTCACCAGCCAGGTTCATCGCCAGCCAGTATTCCATTCCCTCTTCCGTATCCAGATTCAGCCACGCTAAATGTTTGGCTTCTTTTGGCAGTACTGTTTTTTGCATCGCAATTTGCGTGTAGTGGTTGGCAATGTTGGCGCCCAGGCCACGGCTTCCGCTATGCGTTAGCAAACCAACATAATTACCAAAGGGTAAATTCATCGGATTGCCTGCTGCTGTAATTTCAACTTTACCAAACTCCACAAAATGGTTACCACTGCCAGAAGAACCCAATTGCATTAATGCCTTATGTTGCAAACCATTTAAGAAAGCGATATCAGCAAATTCTTTTCTGTCCAGCACTTCATGTTCTGTTCTTTCTGCAAATTCTCTTCCTGCACCAAATAAAGTGTTTGCTACCAACTCTCTTTGAAACCAGGCTTCTCTTTTTTTTAACTCATCCGGATCGATCGCAAAAATGCTCAGGCACATCCTGCAACCAATATCCACACCTACTGCATAAGGAATGATGGCATTGTCCGTTGCCAGCACGCCACCAATCGGTAATCCATAACCCTGGTGTGCATCGGGCATTAAGGCACCAGCCACTGCTACCGGCAATTTGGCCGCTATTTGCATTTGTGCTAAAGCGCCTGCTTCGATATGCTTTGCACCATATACATTGTATTCCACGCCAGTAGCATTCAACGGTATTTCAATTGTTTCTTCTTCCACTGTTTCAATTAGTTTTCCTGCAATTTTATTCAGCACTTCATCTGCCAAATAATTTTCCGGTGTTGCCAGTACGTCTTTTAATATCTGTAAAGCTTCCTTTTCGGAATGATGTTTAAAATGTGTACACATGGTATGCATGGCCACACTCACCACCGGCCCTTCTTCGTAGCCAATGGCACGGATTTGTTTTCCTGTTAATTTTAATTTGCTCATGTTGTTTTTTTTGAATCAATAAGGCACGAATGCAATAAGAATAAGAAAGTGATCGTGTTACTTTATGTCCCGGGAACTTGGTGGTTTAATTTTTTCTTATTGTTATAATTTTTTAGTTTAACAGGATCGCTCAATAAAGATATACCGTAGAAGAGTGCGACGCAACGATGTTTAGTTTAGCACTTCAGCACGGACAAAAAATAAAAAAACATCCGCCTTCGGAATGATGCCGGATGTATATCCTGATGCTCTTTATTTAATTCATCAGGGGCTCCCTTCTGAAGCCCAGCACCTGTACTTTTTCCACCCGCTGTTCTTTTTGGGATGGATTGGCAATTTCTGCGATGGTCATTGGCCGGGTAACCGTTTCAGTACAACCAAAATGATTGCTCAGCCGCTGTGCTTTTACTGTATCCAATTTGCCAAATTCATAACAGGCAATTAAACGACCTTTTCTAAGCAGGGCGCTATCAACCTTGTTCAGATCACTGTTGAATGTGCATACGATTTGCACATTCAAAAAATCACTCATCAGCCCATCGCTCAGGTTAAGCAGGTTGCTTACGGATGAATCGCTGTTGTACCGCCTGTCCATGATGATGTTTTCTGCATCTTCGATGATCAGCACGCTGTTGGGGTTGTCAACCAGGATGTCAATAAACTCGGGGTTTACCAGGTTGCAGGCCACAGAGGGCGATACAAATAAAATTTTCTTTTGTATACTGCCGATCAGGTGGCGCAGGTACGTGGTTTTACCGGTGCCGGGCAGGCCATGGAGCAACACAATCCCTTTGTCATTGTTATTACCCAGCCGTTGTTTTATCAACGCGTCTGTTTCCGTAAAGTCATCATTGTAGTACAGGCCAATATCCAGTTGTGTTGGTTTAATTTCCAACTGCTTCAGATCAAGCGAACCGTTACTGAAAGTGATGATGTTGATCTCAAACTCTTTTTCCCTTTCAGGTGCTTTGTATGCGCTGAATATTTGCATCAGTTCATTTGCTTTTTCGCAATTTCCGGCTGCAAATGAAATATCTGCATAATCATCTCCTATTTCTATCATCACTTTTCCTGCCAGTTTAAAAACAGTTACCTCAAACTCCAGTTGCTGTTCCTTCCAGTTGAAAATATTCCGCTGGTAAATTTTTATCACTTTACCGGCAAAGCCTTCATTGATATACGCAAATATTTTTGCCGCGTCCACATCGCCGATATAACTTTTGCACGGCACTTCCCGGTAGGTTTGAAAATAGAATTCCCTGCTGTCAATGTAGTTGTGGCCAAAAATTTTATTCAGCCGCCTGTTTTCAAAGTACTCCTGCCATTCCCATCGCCATTTGTTGACCCACTGTATCACTGGCCTGGCCAGGATATCAATCAAAAAAATAATGATTGCCAGTATAATTACCTGTCCCATTGTTATTATTTTTCGTTGTTTAAAATTTGTTATTTCAATGTCGTAAAAAATTACTGAACCACTTTATTTGCACAGCTACTGCTGGCAAAGGCATCCGGCTTGGCTTTAAATACAAAGCCTCCGCCCGGATGACCCGCTCGGACGGGCATTCCCAAAATATAACTCATGGCTTCTTTCAACGCATCATTACTTTTAAAGTTTGGGTTGGTGTTGATGTCTACATGCAATTCCATCTCCACACTGGACCGGCTGAAAATATTGCACAATGGATAAGCCACTTCAATACTCTTCGCCACTTCCACCAGCATCCTTTCTTTAATGCTCATTTTCTGTTTGGTGGTTTCGTTGTGTATGTACATGAAACCACCTTTTCCCTTACGGATGAAAACGATGACGGTAGCAAATTCAGTTTCCTTACTCCGCCCGGATGAACCGTTCGGACGGGCCTTCACCTGGCTATCGGTACCAATGCATACTTTCAGCTCATTGCCCATCGCTCTTTCCCTTACAATCACTTCCGTAATTTCTTCTTCAATTGGCCTGCGGATTTTTTCACCGCTTAGTTTTCTCCATTGATTTTGCTGATGTTCCATTTCATTTGTTTTGCCCCATCCCCCGTTCGGCCAGTCACAAGGGCGGGCATAAAGGGTGTTTAAAAATTTTGTTACCGACAGTTGTTCCCTGGTGCGACTTCATTGGCGACGCTCCGATCGACCGTTGTTTTTCAATGTTGCTTTTCTCACAATATTTGTTTTGCATGGGTTACAAGACTCGAACTTGTATTAACAGTTTTGGAGACTGCAGTGTTAACCATTACACTAAACACATGTATGTGGACGAAACAAGAATCGAATTCGTACAGTTGCGGCTTCATTGCAACGCTCTACCCCGTCCGAAAGGCTGGCCGGGCAGGCATTGGAGCTATTCGTCCGTTTTGTTTGAACCAGGTTTACTGACTGATTTCTTTTTCCCTCATTAACAAATCCAAATATTACCAAACAATTTATTTTAATGGAGTCCTGCAGAAGATTCGAACTTCTTTCTTTCGATTTGCAGTCGAATGCATACGCCATGTCTGCCAGCAGGACCTTTGCGGAGAGTAGTGGATTCGAACCACTGCACCGAATAAACGATGATGGTTTAGCAAACCATTACATTACCGCTCTGTCAACTCTCCAAAATGTTTTTTTGCGGATGAAGAAAGATTCGAACTTTCAACTCTTCCGTTAACAACGGAACGCTCTGCCCCGTCCGAATGGCAAAGCCGGGCGGGCGTTGAGCTATTCATCCATTTTATTATTTGTTTGAACGATGATTCAAAGGGTTAAAAAGATGAAAAGGTTTTCGCATCATCCATCTTATCAATCCTTTCATCTACCCCAATCCCCGTTCAGACAATTGTTGGTCCGGTGAGATTCGAACTCACAACCCTCCAGTTAAAAGCCGGATACGCCCGCCATTGAGCTACGAACCAATTTTGTTGCGGCCTTCAGAGTTGAACTGAAATCATCCAGCTCGCTTCTGTCCCGATTTTTATCGGGAAGACGGTATGTTACCCATACACCAAACCGCATTAGTGGTGATGACTGAAAGATTCGGACTTTCAATTGCTACCATATCAGGATAGTACGCTGCCATTGAGTTAAGCCATCAATTATTCTTTATGTTGGCCTGAACAGATTCGAACTGTTAACCTTGAACGTATAAGGCTCTTGCTCTCACCATTAAGCTAAAGGCCATTTTTTGTTGGCTTAACAAGAGTCCCCGCCTGACCGGACGGGCAGGGAACTTGTATCACTTCATTCGTAGTGAAGCATTCTCTTCCCCGTCCGAACGGCGTTGGCCGGGCGGGCATTGAACTATAAGCCAGTTCCTGTGCGACTTCCAGATTTTTAACTGAAAACATTTGTCTTAAGTTTACCTCCCGGAAAGGGAGGAAGCCAAACGTGTTACCTGTTACACCAAGCAGCATTATTTTTCCTGGTTGACTTCGGGCCTCGAACCCTGTTCCCCACATTCACAGTGTGGTACTTTACCAGTTAAGCTAAAGCCAACGTTTGTTTTCATTCCGGGTTGGCGGTTCGTATGGGAATTGAACCCATTTCAACAGATCGACAATCTGTGATGTTATCCGTTACACCAACGAACCATTAATTGGTAACCTGTACCAGACTCGAACTGGCATCATCAATTAGAAAGCTTGATATCCTGAACTCCTTAGAAGAACAGGCTGTTCGCTACAAGGTACAAGTTGCATTTTAGTGCCCCTTTACGGGATAGGGGCTTTTTAAGAAATGGTTCCCCTGTTGCATCTCACAGAGGAAACCAGTGTCCCTCCTTTCTGCAATTCGTTAAAAATTCTTTGTCTGGTTGTGCAGTTTGCTTTCTAACAAAGCCAGTGCGGAACGAATGATCAATACCGCTACTATAAATTTCATGTGCTTAATTTTTTAAGTTGTTTTCTCTTCCGCCTTATTGGTTTTTTCTTTTGATTCACTATAGGCTGCTGCAATAAATTTTATGATGAACTATACGATGTAAATGAAATAAGTTGCTTCCATCCTGGCCTCCTTTTGCTTTTGCTACGGGCTTATCCAAAACAAAAAAACCCGGCTTCGAAGGCCGGGCTTGTCGTTGTAAACACATTGCTGCATTACGTTCGTAACAATCCAGGCCAATATTTTTTATCATTTAAAAATATACTTTCATACAATGCATTATGCACAGGGCGCCCTGCTACTGCATTACACGGCGATGCAATCGATATCAGCGTTAGCGTTTTACTGGCGGTATGTTGTAATATCATTGGTTGTTATTATCCTGTTTTAAATTTATTTAATAAAATCCGGAACATAAAAAACCCCGGTTTTTACCGGGGCCTTATTATTGAAATCAGTTTGTTTTGGTAAACTTATGAATCAGCAATACATGCCCCGGAACTGGTATCACATCCTTTCGGACTAAACCAATTCACTGCTTCGATATGTAGTGCTATGCGTGGCATGTTTTGTTGTTGATGAATAATTTTTTGCATTGCAAAGATGAAATTATTTTTTTTATTCTGCCAAATTTATTTTTTAAAAAGGGTACCAGGCTATAAAATGGGAACATTTGTAAAGCTGTAATTTAATGGTTTCCTGGAAAAAATATTTAATAAAAGTATTGCTGCATAAATTATTTCACCTGCTCTTCCAAAAAATTTTAACCAACAAAGCAAGCGTTTTCTGCATTCGATCATTCGATTGTATGAGTTGCCATTTTAGAAAGACCATAGTTTTACACAAATTGTTCCAGCATGGTAATGAACACATTTTACTAATTTAAATTACGCTGCAATTAAAAAAAAATGAAAAAGAAAAGTACACGAAAAAAAAGCCCACCGATTAAGGTAAGGATATCGCATACACGCAAACCTGCAGGCATGAGCGATGTGGAATGGCAAATAATTTTACGCCAACAAATTGCGGAGGATGAAAATTTCAATATCGAAAAAACAAGTGACGGGATTGTTTTTGGTGATTACAAAGTGGATAGCTCTAAAACCTCCAATACCTACAAAGTAGCATTACGCAGTGAAGATAATTCCCTTAACTTTTGCAGTTGCCCTGATTTTAAAACCAATCAGTTGGGTACCTGTAAACATATTGAGTCAGTTTTGATAAAAATAAAGTCAAAACCTGCATTAAAAAGGCAACTGGCTATTCCATATACACCACCCTATACGTCTGTTTATCTCGACTACAGGGGAGAGCGAAAAGTAAAGCTCCGTATTGGAACAGAAGATACAGCGCAATTCAAAAAACTGGCCACTGGCTTTTTTAATAACAATATGGTTTTATTGCAATCGTCTTTTCTAAAGTTTGAAAATTTTCTTCAAAAGGCTCATGCCCTTCACACTGAATTCAGGTGTTACACAGACGCATTGGAATACATTGTACAGGTGCGAAACAACCAACACCGCCAGCAGGTAGTTGCAGACAAACAAACAGGTTTATTTAAAGGCATCAGCAAGGCAAAATTATTCCGCTACCAGGAGAAAGGTGTTTTGTTTGCAGTACAAGCCGGCAGGTGCATCGTGGCTGATGATATGGGTTTGGGTAAAACACTACAGGCCATCGTTAGTACAGAGGTTTTAAGAAGGGAATTTAAAATTAATACAGCAATTATTATTTGCCCCACTTCGTTAAAATACCAATGGAAAACCGAAATTGAAAAATTTACAGGTAACAAAAATGTATGTGTGGCAGAGGGAAATATTTTGGCAAGAAAAAAACTATACAGCAATAATACTGCAGATTATATAATTGTAAGTTACCAGATGGCTTCCAACGATTTTGTTTACTTGAACGAAATGCAGGCCGACGTGTTGATACTGGATGAAGCACAACGAATCAAAAACTGGAAAACCAAAACATCTGCTGCCATCAAACGCATAAAAACTACATATGCATTGGTACTTACCGGCACACCGGTTGAAAATAAAATTGAGGACCTGTACTCCTTAATGCAAATAGTAAACCCCTACCTGCTTGGGTCGCTGCACAATTTTTTATCTCAATACCAAATAACAGAAGTGGGTACTGACAAAGTAATCGGCTATAAAAATTTGAATGATATCGGTACACTTTTACAGGATGTAATGCTTCGCCGCACCAAAGCTGAAGTGCTGAAAGATTTACCAAAGCGAATGGATAAAAATCTTTTTGTGCCACTTACCGCACAACAGTTGGAACTGCATACAGAATATGCAGACAAAGTAGCAAGGCTGGTAAACAAATGGAAACGCATGCATTTTTTAAGCGAAGAAGACAGGCAGATTTTATTAAAGTTTTTAAACATGATGCGAATGGTGAGCGACACTACTTTTATCATAGACCAGGAAACCAATCACCAGACAAAATTAGATGAACTGCAAAATATTTTGGAAGAAGTTTTGGCAATGCCAGATGAGAAAGTAGTAATTTTTAGCCAGTGGGAACGCATGACAAGATTAGTGGCAATTATTTTAAAACAAAAAGATATAGGCTTTGAATACCTGCATGGTGGCATACCCGGCAAAGACAGGGGAAAGCTGTATGAAAATTTTACAAATGATAAAAATTGCAAAGTGTTTTTATCAACCGATGCCGGCGGTGTAGGGCTTAATTTACAATCGGCAGCCTATATGATCAACCTGGATATTCCCTGGAACCCGGCAGTATTGGAGCAGCGCATCGGTCGTATTTACCGGCTTGGCCAAAAGAAAAATGTAAGTATTATAAATCTTGTTTCGCAGGATAGTATTGAACATCGTATGCTGGATGTATTGAAATTTAAAAAAGGAATAGCAGCAGGTATTTTAGATGGGGGTGATAATGATATTTTTATGGGTGATGACAAGTTTAAACAGTTTATGAAATCGGTGGAATCTGTTACAACGGGATTGAAAGTTGTGCAACCTGATTTTACTGTAAATGAAGAAAGGGAAATTGAAAAACAAATGGCTGTAATACCCGATGGTACTATAGTTGGGGTAGAAGTAACGGAAGAAGAAACACCTGCACCGTTCGGTAGCAATGACAGGAATATACATACAAAACCGGCAGCAATTAGCCAAACGGCCCCACCTACACCGGAAGAAGAAGTTGTACAAAAAGGCGCCGGTTTTTTAGAAGGCTTATTAAGCATTTTAGGTAACCCTGAGAGTACACAAAGATTGGTAAATAATATAACAGAAACAGATGCATCAACCGGACAAACCTATTTAAAATTACCCATCAGGGATGCAGGTGTTGTTGAAAATGCGTTGAAATTGTTAACTGGTTTATTTGGCGGTACAGGCAAAAAATAAAGCTTTTTATTCATCAAAAATCATTGACTAAAGAGATGCCATTATTAAAAAAAATTGTTTCTCATGTTTAGCTGACGCTTATTTTTTCAAACCGTGTATTTTTGGCAAATAAATTTCATCACGGAAACCTACTGATAAGTTTTCTACCCATAATTGTTATACATCTTGTAATTGCAATCATTTACCGGTGTTATCCATCATGGCTTAAAAATGTAACGTTATTTTTATCCGGATTATCTAAAAGCGAAAAGAAGATTTCCAGGGCTGCTTTTGACAAAGTGCCCGATTCGGAATACTGGGAGGGGTTGGAAAATTTTGAAGCCATTATCAACAACTTGCGGGCAGGAAAATTTGCCGACAATAAAGAAGCTTACTATGAACTATTTAAACACCTAACAAACTAAAACTCCATTGATTCCATCTGTTCTATTGCAGGCATTTCATCATAGGTTTTTCCGTTAAGTGTTCTGCCAGCTTTCTTTTTATTGGTGCCGCCCCATAGTTTGAAGAAGAATGCAACCTTTGATTTTTCGCATTGATCCTGTATCTCCAAAACCCAATCTTCATTTATTGTTCTTGGTGTTCTGCCACTTTCACCCCCAACAATGATCCAATTAATTTTTTTGAGGTTCATTTTTGGTAAAGGGCCTATCAATGGTTCACAGGAAAGAAATTTTACCCTTGCATTTGTTTTACGCAAATCATCAATGCGGTGTGTTACGCTTGAATCTTCAACAGACACCCCCATCCAGATATTGTGTGTCCAGTTTAATTCTTTGTGGTACTTCAACAAAATATCTGAACGTTTTGTCAATACCTCGAAAGTATGTTGAGGGCATTCATTCATGGTAACAAAAACTTTCTTCATAAAATCCAGCGGTACATCTTTATGAAAAAGGTCACTCATGGAATTTACAAAAACGATCTTTGGGGATTTCCACCGTCGCGGAGCAGCTAAAGCATCTTCATGCGTACGGATTTTGAAACCGTCTTTATATTTATCAATGCCTATTGCCTGCAAACGGCGGGTAATCTCTTCTGTATAGCAAAATTTGCAACCAGCAGAAACTTTGTTGCAACCTGTCGTTGGATTCCAGGTCATTTCTGTCCATTCTATTGAAGATTGTGCCATAATTTTTCTTTAGGTGTTGGTCTAATTATACTATTTAACATAGGGGGTAGTGTTGTTATACTTTTTACACGCTAAAACATAGGGTCACGATAACATTAGTATGGAAGCTTTAGATGCATTTTGCTATTTCCAGTATTTCCGGTATGCATTTCATTCAAAAAATACGGCTTCCCATATAACCATTCATAACTCTGCATCCATAGTTCACATTTTTTAATAAACTCCAATTCCCAGGTTTGGCTGATGATTGTTTGCTGATCCGAACCTGAGCTGAGAAAGATCTTCAATGTTGAATCGAAGTAAGGGATGGAAAAAATAAATTCATCTACCTCCTGCAGGGTAGCCATTGGGCAGGCCGCAATATTAAAGGATTGCGGATTTTGTTTACGGTGCAAATGAATCGTGATGCTGATTCTCCTGTAAATGATATCAAGTAAGTATGCTTTTGTAATGGATTGCATATTGAAAGATTTTAAAAATTAAAAAAGTTTGCCCTGCTCCCCCGGCCGTTTAAACAAAGAACTGTTCAAACTCCATTCTTCCGCATTCATGTTATACAGCTTTCCATATTTCTTATACTGTTGTGCCACCATCGCTGCAATAGGTCCTTCGCCCCTCATGCGTATGCCCAACCTGTTGTCGTTTACTTTACCGTCGTGGCTTTGTTCAATTAAATGCCAAACCTTGTCGGCGTGGTTGGGAAAATTTTTATACAGCCAGTCGTGGAATAAAAATTTGATGGCACCATTCAGGCGAATGAAAGTGTAAGCGGTGAAGCTGGCCCCATTGTCTGCCGCTGCTTTCATGATGCGTTGCATCTCATGCTCGTTCAGCCCGGGTATCATGGGCCCCATCATCACGCCCATGCGTACCCCTGCACTGCTCAGCTCATTGATCACTTTTAATTTTTGTTTGGCGGTGGTGGTACGGGGTTCCATACTGCGCCGCAGGTCTTCATTAAAAGACGTGATGCTTACCATGGCAGAAACAATTCCTTTCTTTGCCATTTCCTGCAGTACATCTTTGTCTTTTAGTATCCACGAATTTTTGGTAAGTATGCCCACGGGCTGGTTAAATTCATTGCATACTTCTAACAAGCTTCTGGTTAAGCGATACTTTTGTTCTGCAGGTTGATAGCAATCGGTGTTGCCGCTGAGCATGATGGGGGTAGCGTCCCACTTGGGGTGCATCAAAAACCTCCGCAGCAGTTGTGGCGCATTTTTTTTGATGATTATCTTTTGTTCAAAATCCAACCCGGCGCTGTAACCCCAATATTCATGCACGTTGCGGGCATAGCAATAAATGCAGCCATGTTCACAACCGGCATATGGATTCATGCTGTAGCCCATACCCACGTCTTTGCTTTCTATTTTATTTACAATGGTTTTGCTTTGCTGTTCTAAATATTGTGTTGGTATGTTGCTGGCTTCCCAGTCGTCGATGCCTTCTATGTGTTCCTGGTTTTTTTCATCTTTTAGAAAACGATTTTTGGTATTAAATTGTGCACCACGGCCAGGCAGGTATTGGCTGGTTTCTCCTTGCTGTTTGACGGAGACTTTGTGATGGTCCTGTTGCAGTTTATTTTGCCCCTGTTCCCTAAAGGGGGAAATAGATTCGATGTCCATAATTTTTTATTGTAAGCTTTTTTTTATATGCCACGAACTGATTTTATGATTTAACTGTTGCAATTATGGCTTGGATTGAATGCTGTTGTTTTTAGATAGACTTTTATTTTAATATTGCTGAATAATGATAAACAGTACAAGCGTGCCCTTCTTTACTCAGTATAAACTGCGCCACTGAAGCTTATTAGAATTACTAAGGCTGGCTCAAAAAAATATGCTAACGAGTATTGTATATGTTGCTTCTGCTAACGCAGCAACCAACTTAGTTCCCCTTTAGAGGGCAGGGGCCAAACAAATCACCCTGCACCGTTGCCACCGGTAAATTTTGAAATTCAAAACGCTGCACAATTTGATATTTCATTTCACCAACAGGGCGGCGCAGCAGTAACATGGCGTCTGCAATAAAGCGGCCTGTAAAATGCAGGTTGCTGAATTCGAGCCAGCCTTTTTCGTATTGCCAGGGCTGCAGCTTACGGGCAATGGTAAGGTGTGGATCCATGATAAAATATGGCTTATTGTCTTCGTTGAGTTTCATCAGGCGCTGGGCTTCTCCCCGGATACTTTTTACCAGGGTTTGAATGGGTACTTTGCTGGTGATGTTGATGTAAATAGTATGCGATGGAAAACTGCCATAATCTTTCAGTTCAATTTTTACCGGGGGAAATCCCATAGCGATTGCATGTAACCGGTTGAGGAGCCGGCCTTCCATTAACTCGTATTGTACAAAATTGGCCAATATGATGTGCGGCCTGCCATAAACTGCCGATGCATTGTTGTATTGGTTAAAAAAGTATTGCCTCACCTGCAAAATCTTGTCACGCAGTGCTTCATGCGGATTGAGCACCAGCAGGTACTCATAAATTTTATAGCCGGCTGTGGTATTACTGAGATTCCGTTCTTTCATTAAAAAAGGCGGAAGGGTTGCCTGGAATTGCTTTTCCATAAAGCTGAATTTTAAAATTTGGAGATACCAATTTATTTAGTGTAAATTTACTAAATAATTTAGTTAAAAATAAAATAATTTATATGGAAGTGGAAAATATTTTTGGCAGCAGCTATAGTGGCAGCAAAAATTTTAGTCAATATGATGTGCCGATGGCGAATGCTTCCGGCTTTGGCGCTGCTGCAGATGATTATATGGAACGGGGCATTGATTTGAATGAACAATTGATCCGAAACAAGCCGGCAACTTTTTTTATGCGGGTGAGTGGAAACAGTATGATCAATGCAGGAATTTTTGATGCTGACATTGTAATTGTAGACCGGAGCATTAAACCCGTGAATGGAAAAATTGTAATTGCGGTGATTGATGGGGAAATGCTGATACGGCGATATGAAAAAACATTGAACCATTTACGGCTGATTCCCGAAACATCCAGGCTTTCTGCGATTGAAATAAGTGAGTTTATGGACTTTAAAATTTGGGGTGTGGTTATTTGTGTTATAAGGAATGTTTGAATGGTGCTAAACCCCGTCAGCGGTTGAAAACCCTGACGGCGGTTAGTAAGGAATAAAAGATATTCAATAGATTTTAATAACCAACGTTTACAAATAACTGGTGACAGGGCTTGAAATTGGCGTGGACGATTACATTAAAATAAAGTATCATGTACATACAGCCACTGGGGGAAGGACAATTTTTTCATATTTACAACCGGGGTGTAAATGGCGAAGATATTTTTAAAGAACAACGGAATTACCATTATTTCCTCCAACAATACTACGCATACTGTACAGATGTATTTGAAACTTATGCCTATGCTCTGCTGAAAAATCATTTTCATTTGCTGGTATATGTAAAGGAAAATGTAGTGGTTCCAAAATACAACGGGCAAGGCACTATTCGGTTAAACGCTTCTAAGCAACTATCGCATTTTTTTAATTCTTATGCCCAGTCTGTAAACAAAGCTTGTAAACGCACCGGCCCATTATTTGAATCTCCCTTTGAGAGAAAACTAATTGATAATAACAGCTACCTGGTATCTATGATTTATTACTGTCATTATAATCCCCAATTTCATGGATTTGTAACTGATTTTAAAGATTGGGAATTCTCATCATACCATAGCATTTCAAGAAGTGATAATATTTTTTTGGCATCACAAAAAGTGCTGGATTGGTTTGGAGGAGCGGATGAATTTAAGAAAGCACATGAGGGCAGGTATGGAAAAGGAGGGATAGAGAAATTTATTTCAGAATGAAATACGTTCAACCCCGCCAGCGGTTGAAAACCCTGATGGGGGTTGATTAAACGAAAAGAAATTACCGGCAGGTATAAATTTCTGAACAACCGCCGACGGGGCTTCAAGCCGCCGTTGGGATTAGGGAAACATTTTATTATTCTAAGAGATACACATGAAAGCCATTGTAGATTGTAACAGTTTTTACTGCAGTTGCGAAAGATTATTTCTGCCGCAGTTGGATAATAAACCAGTTGTTGTACTGAGTAACAATGATGGCTGCATCATATCCAGGAGCGATGAAGCAAAAGCATTGGGAGTAGGGATGGCCGGCCCGTATTTTTTGGCTAAGCCATTGATCGAAAAACATGAGGTGGCAACTTTTTCATCTAACTATAATTTGTATGGCGATATGAGCTGGCGGGTAATGGAGACATTGCGGATGCTTGTAGGAAAAGAAAACGTAGAAGTATATTCTGTAGATGAAGCGTTTTTAAATATAGATGAATTTGTAAAAGGTAATTTGCAGGAAGCCGGCATAAAAATAAGAGAAACAGTGGAAGACTGGACAGGTATAAAAGTTTCCGTTGGCATTGCCCCTACTAAAGTGTTATCAAAAGTGGCCAATCATTTGGCGAAAAAAAATAAGATTGCCACCGCATGTGTGGTGGTGCTGGATACGATAGAAAAAATCGACAAGGCATTACAAGATACTCCCATTAACGAAGTTTGGGGCGTAGGCAGGCAATATGCAGGTAAGCTTAGAGATATGAATGCAGTATTCACTGCTTTTGATTTAACCAAAAAAACAGAAGCATGGGCCCATAAAAATTTAGGTGGGGTAGTGGGGGTCCGTTTGCTGAAAGAACTAAAAGGAGAAACTGCAAATGAAATGGAAGAACAACTGACGGTAAAGAAAATGATTGCCACCACCAGGATGTTTGGCAAGCCGGTAAAAAATATCAGGGATATAAAAGAAGCGGTGGCAACTTATACATCCAGGGCGGCAGAAAAATTACGGCGGCAACAAAGTGCTGCCAGCATAATCAGCGTATTTGTGGTGCCCAAAGAACAAAGTCACAATACCTATTTTCGGCATGGCCCCACAGTGAGCAGCTATATTACATTATCCGTGGCCACTTCATCTACTAATGAGTTGATAAAACCTGCAGTGCAATTGGTAGATAAATTATATGAAAAAGGCAGGACATACAAAAAGGCAGGTGTAATATTGAGTGGGCTGGTGCCAGACAGTACGATCCAGGGAAATTTATTCATGACGGAAAAACACAACGGTAAGCGCCTGTTGATGGATATGATTGACAATATCAATTTCAGTCAGCGGAATGATGTACTGAAATTTGCAGCCACCGGCACTAAAAGAAACTGGAAAATGCGGATGGAAATGAGGAGCCCAAGATATACGTCGAGATGGGAAGAATTATTTGAAGTGAAGTAACTCAGTCAGCGGTTTAGGCGGATAGATCTTTCCTTTCCATTCCTCCCTGCCCCACTTGACACAGCAAGAGTACAGCTTTGGGATTGTTACAGGCTTTCCGGTTAATTTTTTTTGCTGAAAGTTCGTTCACCCGGCAGTGGAAATCATCACAATCTAACTCATTCTTGATACCTTTCCAAAGATCAGTTGGTTAATTCCGGTGAGTGACTTACAGGTGATCTTTTATGCTTTTTATGCCGCTTCCTGCTTTTCACTTTTTCGTAAATGGCCACATTCATCATCACCAGCAGCATACCGTAAAAGGTATCTTCAAATGGTATGGTGAAGATCTTTAAACCTAAATTTTCTGCATCATTATACAATACCACCGGGATGGAGGTTAAATAACCATTCACCGCAAGAAACGGTACAAGGATAATTGAGTAGGAAATAATAAATGAAGTGGCATCAAAATACCGGAAGAATTTTTTATTGGCATAAATAATAAAAATAAAAACTGCACAGGATATAAACGTCCAGGATGTATAGCTTTTTTTATGAAAGAATATACCGGTTATCAATAAGATGCCTGCCAGTAATTTTAAAATGAGTGCATCTTTCCTTTTGTTTTTCAGGTTGGGGAAGTATACCCGTATGCATTCATAAACAAATAAGCAACAGTAAGGCACCACTAAAAAGAACAGCGCCTCTTCAATGGGCAGGTTGATTATACGTATCCCGGTAATGTATTGCGGGTTAAAACTCCATACTGCTGTTGATGTAAAATAAATATCCCAGGCTATAAACAATGCAGCCGGAAGGAGCATGGCCTTAAAAACATATTTCCATTTTTTATGGAAGGCTACTTTTTTATCAAAACTCAATACCAACGGACCCAGCAATGATACTGCCAGGATAAAAAAATATGTAAAGTGCGTTTCCAAACAGAATTAGTTATGGCAATTAACAATGATGATAAAAGTATATCATTTTCTCTTTGTATTTACAGGTTATTGATAAAAGAGCCAGTGATTATTTTGAAAATACCCTGCGAAGAAAAAGGAATTGTGACCAACAGGTTTATATTTGTTGATAATCAGCGCTCAAAAGGGACAAACATAATTTCATTTATTTTTGTTCGCAACAATGTTAAACAGGCAATTAATGTTAAACCATTACTTAATTATTGGATCAGGGTTTTCGGGATGTGTGTTGGCCAACCAACTGGCGCAGCAATCAAACTGCAGGATCGATATTTGGGATGAGCGCAAGCATATTGGAGGCAATAGCCACACGGAGAGAGATGCTGAAACCAACATAATGGTACATGCGTACGGGCCACATATCTTTAACACTGATAAAAAAGAGATCTGGGATTTTGTAAACAGCTTTTCAGAATTCAGGCCTTATGTACACCGGGTAAAAGCAAGAAGCGGGGAAAAAATCTATTCCCTGCCCGTTAACCTCGATACCATCAACCGGTTTTTTAATAGCACCTTCACTCCAAACGAAGCAAAAGCCTTTGTAGCAACATTAGCGGATAAGACAATCACTCATCCAAAGAATTTTGAAGAACAGGCATTGCACTTTATCGGGAAGGAATTATACCATGCTTTCTTTTACGGGTATACGAAAAAGCAGTGGGGTTGCGAACCAGGTGAATTGCCTGCATCTATATTAAAACGTATCCCCATCAGATTTAATTACGATGACAATTATCATAATAATAGTTATACCGGGATACCTGTAGATGGATATACGGCGGTGATGAGAAAGATGATTGACCATCCGTCAATTACTGTTACGCTTGGTAAAAGGTTTACTGCTGATGCTGACCTGGGTGGATACAGCCATGTTTTTTATACCGGTCCTATTGATGCTTTTTTTAATTACGAATATGGACGGCTGGGGTACAGGACCGTAGTTTTTGAAAAAGGGTATGCAGCGGGTGATTTCCAGGGGACCGTTCAAATGAATTATTGTGATGAAACAGTACCCCATACAAGAATTACAGAGCATAAGCATTTTACACCCTGGGAACAGCATGAAAGAACCGTTTTTTTTACAGAATACAGCAAAGAAACTACTGAAACGGACATCCCATTTTATCCCAAACGGCTGGCGGCAGATCTTGACCTATTGAAAAAATACAGGACAAAGGCCGAACATCAACAACAGGTATCCTTCCTGGGGCGACTGGCAACCTACCGCTATATGGACATGCACCATGTAATTGGCGAGGCGCTTGAGTTTGCCAAATTTTTTGCCGGGCATACCAATTCAAAACTTCCTGTACCAGTATTTCCCAATACAGAGATTTATTAGGAAGAAGCGCCGGATTGCTGGCAGGTACCGGCAATTGCAGAATGTAGAAAATTCCAGTTGTCTATCTTGTACATAGCAGCATAAAAAATACCCCCATTCACTCCCTTCTAAAAACAAGGCGGCGACTACCGTAATTTTCCTTTCCAGGTACGCTTTCTCACCAATTTACAAAGTGGTTAAACTTTTAATATATCCCTAAAATATAACTTGTGTAGTGCAATAACCACATCGTGGCTTCGTTATATTAAGTAATAATCCGATAATCCTAAACCTACCCCTATGGAAAAGATAATTGCTGTTGTAGTAACATACAACAGGCTGTCACTCCTGAAAGAATGCATTGCTGCACTCAGAAACCAAACAAAACAACCTGATGCTATTTTAGTGATCAACAATGGCAGTACCGATACCACCAGTCAGTGGTTGCAATTACAAAAAGACATACTTTTTATTACCCAGGACAATACCGGCTCCGGAGGTGGGTTTGAGACAGGCATTAAATGGGCATATAAAAATGATTATTCCTGGATATGGTGTATGGATGATGACGGCTACCCTAAAGAAGATGCGCTGGAAAAAATATTGGCACCCGATATGGACAGGCTTTTTTTGCGTAACTGTGCGGTGTTGGATAAGGAAAACAAAAAAACCTTTGTTTGGAAAACAAAGAACTTTACCAGCATTGATGAAGTTTCCGGCAACATCATTGAGGGTATAGGCCATCCTTTTAACGGCACCATGATACACCGGAATATTGTAGAACGGGTAGGTGTACCAAAACAAAATCTATTTTTATGGGGAGATGAAACAGAATATTATTACCGGATTACAAGGAAAAATAAGATTCCGGTTTGCACGATCGCAGACAGCATCCACTACCATCCTGCTACCGCATTTACATTCAGAAAAGATTGGGAATACGACACTGCATGGAAAATGTATTTCTACGTTCGCAACCGTTTTCATGTTCACCAGTCTAAGTTTAATTATAAAATAATGGCCTGGGCTAACTATTGCTGCTTCCTGCTGGCATTGGCTGCCATCATTGTAGTGTACCAGAAAACCGACAAGGTGAAAAAACTAAACTTCATGTTGTGGCCAGCGATGGATGCATTGCGCAATGATTTTAGTGCCAATCCTTCCATCATTCTAACCAGGTTATCTGCTACCTCCACTACGATAAAAAGCTTCACCGGGCTCAACTTGCGAAACAGCCTGTTTTCAGCAGCACCTGTATTTATGTCTGTAAAAACAAAAAGGGCGGCGGGGGTATAGCTATACTACTACCACTTCAGGTTTCCGGCATACCGGCTTCGTTTACCGCAGGCACGGTTGACTTTTTTTCTTTATGCCGTTGCAATATCAATACCAGTGCGATAATGTAAAATGGCATACAGGGTATCTTATACCTTACCAGCGTGCCAAAATTGAGCGTGGTTACACCAACAAACAATGCAAATATGATGGAGAATAAAAAACAAAACATGATCATAGGGTCTTTGATAATGCTCCCAAAAAATGTTATTGGCCCAGCCTTGAAAAAAACATACAGAGTGAACAACATCAGCGCAAGACTTTCAAGCGAAGATAATAAGGTGGAAATTTTTTTTGACTCCCACAGGTAAGGCCGGTATAATGTGGCTACAATGCCCGCCGGGGCTATTTTTATAAGACTGCCCGGGCTGCCGTCAAACTCTACTCCCAAGGAAAATGAGGATTCTGCAAGGTCGGAAATACGCATAAAATTTTGCTGGGTATTTTGCACAGACTCCGTTATTTTACTGATAGCGAGCCCTCCCAATTCTTCCTGCAGCCTGTTTTCTACGGCAAAAAAACCACCCACTGCGATCACTGCAATTAATAACAAAAGCACAACCCTTATAACAGACCGCTTAATATTTTTGAGGTAACTAAGCACAATAAAAAACATAAAGAAGGGAAGGTAAGAAACCAGTATGTATGCTTTTACCACCGCCAAAACATAAGCGGATAAAATGATCACCAAACTATTTTTTATGATCGCTTCTTTTTTAATGAATACTGTATACATGGCGTAAGTAAACCAGCCCAGCATGCCTGTACACAACGGATCTTTTAATATGCCGGAACTCCAGAAAACAAAAGTGGGCAGGTAGATAATGGCAATGGCAAATTGCTTATGTAAATGTGGATATTGTTCATAAAAAAACTTGTACAGGCGCCATACACCGCTATAGGAAATCATGGAAAAGATCAGCGTGATAACACTGTAGCTGCCAAAACTTATAAATGAAAAGATGGTAACCAGCCGGGTAACAAAATAATTACTCTCACTTTCAAAATAACCCTGGTTAAAAGTATCAGCCAGTAAATTTTGGTCAAAATCTTTACCAGAAATAAAAATGAGTTTGATGTTGGAAATATCTTTCAGGATAAGATGGGTGATGTTCATTCCCTCGGGGTAGTAAAGAAAGGTAGAATCTCCTTTGGACAGGTACACACTGAAGATGATGTAGGCAACAGTACTGATCACCTTTATCCAAAACCCACGGCGGTGATATTTTTTCAGCACAGGGTCTTCTATCCGTTTTCTTCTTGCAGCAAAAAGCAAAGCAAAAAAAAGTACATACAGCGGAAATAATATGATGTCGGTTAACCCCATTGTTTATAAAAAAATCAGCTTACTGCTGATTGATAAAATGCCATGCCGACAAATTTATCCTAAAATATCAATTGCCATTCAATAATATGCAGTTATTTTGCCCATACTAATTTTTGACCTATATGTGTGGCATTGCCGGGGCAGTCAATTTCAAAATATCCTATCAGCAGGTTAATCAAAATATGTTTCACCGTGGCCCGGATGAACAAAATGGCTTTGCAATTGATAATATTGATCTGTACCATCTTCGGTTAGCCATCGTTGATATTAGTGGCGGCAAACAGCCCATGCACCTCGATAACCGTTATACAATCATCTTCAATGGTGAAATTTATAACCACAATGTAATAAGGCAGCAACTTAATATTAAAGGAAATACATCATCTGATACAGAAACTTTATTGCTGCTGTACAGAAAGTACGGCGCCAAAATGCTGGACTATTTAGATGGAATGTTTGTATTCGCCATTTATGACTGTGTTGAAAAAAAAATATTTATTGCAAGGGACCGGGCAGGAAAGAAGCCACTGTATATATTTAACGACGGTGAAAAAATTGTATTTGCCAGCGAATTAAACTGCCTGAAAGGGTTGTTGCCGCTGCAAATGGCAGAAGAAAATATTTATCACTACCTGCGGTTGGGGTCTTTTTATAAACAATTGACACCATACAAAAATGTAACGGAGTTAAATGCCGGAAGTTTTGCGGTGATTAATTGCACAACTTTAGATTGTAAAGAGACAAGGTGGTGGGATATTAATGAATGGTATAAAAAACAAAACAACGACAATTTTGAAGATAGTCTTTCAAAAACCGATGCATACCTGCATGAGGCAGTAAGAAGGAGGGTGGAATCGTCCGACCTGGAAGTGGGCAGCTTTTTAAGTGGTGGTATTGACAGCGGGCTGGTAACGGCTATCGCAAGCAGGTATCATAACAACATAAAAACCTTTACGGTATCTTTTGATGGCGAATACGATGAAGCGCCTTTGGCAAAACTGGTGGCTGAACAATACAATACAGCACACACTCAAATAAAAATTTCCTTCACCAACCTCAAAGATGATGTGGAAAGAATACTGTGTAATTACGGCGAACCTTTTTTTGACAGCTCTGCCATACCAAGCTATTATGTGAGCCAGGAAGCAAAAAAACACCTGACCGTAATTTTGAACGGGGATGGTGCAGATGAACTCTTTGGTGGATACAGGCGCTATGTTCCTTTTGCCCAGTACGATTTTTTTAAACCAAATGCGTTTGTAAAAGGTACGGCTGCTTTTGCAAAGAACATTTTACCACAGTCGGGCAATAAAAAGTCCAAATATAATTATTTGTACCGCCTGGCTTCCCTCGCTTCTAAAGATAGCCTGCATATTTACTTGTCTGCGGGGGTGGATATCATGGAAGATTATGAAAGCAACCTTAATCACCCTCCGGCCAATTATCTTACTTTAATGCAGGATGATTTTAATGCCATTGCAGGAACAGCTATCAGCGGGTTGAAGAAGATCATGAACATGGATTTTAATACCACCCTGTTTGGCGATTTGCTGGTAAAGATGGATATTGCCAATATGGCCAATTCACTGGAGGGCAGAAGCCCCTTTTTGTGCAAAGAGCTGCTGGAATATGCTCCCGGCATGAAGGATACCTATAAAATTAAAGGCAGCAGTACCAAATACCTGTTAAGACAACTGGCTAAAAAATATTTACCACCTGAATTGATTCATCAACCCAAACGGGGCTTTGAGATACCCTTAAAAAACTGGGTTCAATATGAGCTGAAGGATGTTATTTTTGATTATGTAGGTACTGCAGGCAGTATCAGCAGGCAATTTATTGATGAACGTTTTATAAATTCATTATTGGAGAACAGGATAAAAATACCTGCTGAAAAAAGAGCCAAAATTTTATGGACCTTGTTCAGCCTGGAAGTTTGGTATAAAAAAGTTTACCTCAGTAATTGATCCATTTTATAAAAATTCAACCGGATATTTTTATTTGATTTAGCCGGATGAATCCTTAAGAGAAATCGACAGGGCAATAGCAGCTAATCCGGCCAGGGCTTTTTTTTCTGTTAAAGCAATCGTTTTTTTATCTTCCGTTTTAAACAAACTTTCTAAAGATTTGTAATAACAGGTATAAATAGCCACAATGAACTCTTTCACTATTAAAGATTTAGAAAATTTATCAGGGATAAAGGCTCATACCATCCGTATCTGGGAGCAGCGTTACCAATTTTTAAAGCCCTCCCGTACGGATACGAATATCCGTTATTACAGCGGTGAAGAATTAAAAAAGATATTAAATATTGCCCTCTTAAATAAGTATGGTTTTAAGATCTCACATATTGATAAGATGTGTGATACGGAGGTAAAAGAAAAATTACTTTCCCTCAACAACCAGCAGGCGCAACTGGAGCGTATTGTGAACGACCTCATCCAGTGCATGATTGACCTTAATACAGAAAAGCTGGAAGATATACTGGGCAATTATATTGCTGCAAGAGGGATAGAAAGAACGATTACGCAAATCATTTTCCCCTTTATGGAAAAGATTGGTATCCTGTGGCTTACCAATCATATTAATCCTGCGCAGGAACACCTGGTAAGTAACATTATCCGGCAAAAATTAATTGTTGGCATCGAAGGGGTAAGCACTTCAGTAAAGGTAGATAAAATGATACTGCTTTTTTTACCCGAAGCTGAGTACCATGAACTGGGCCTGCTGTTTATGCATTATCTATTAAAAAGCAGAGGGGTGGCTGTGATATATCTCGGCGCCAATGTGCCGCTTAATGATGTGGAATTTGTAGTAAATTTGAAGAAACCCGATTACCTTTATTGTCACCTTACTTCAGTAGGGCACAAATTTAATTTTGAGAAATTTATTGCTGCTGTTACAAAAAAATTTTCCAGCACTCCCCTGATCATCTCAGGCCAGCTCACTAATATGTACGAGAAAAAAATTCCCCTACCGATCAAGTTTAAGAAGTCATTTGCAGAAGTGATGGAGTTTGTATCGGGGCTGTAAAAGCCCCTTTTTTACGCCCCTTTTTTAATTTTCAATTAATTCTGAATAAATAATATACCGTTTAACATTTATTTTAAAAAATTAAACAAAAAAGATTGTTTTTTAAAAATTCTTGTTTAGTTTTACATCGTATAAGTTAAACAGATTAATATGTCAACAATAGAGTTCGATCAATTATTAATGAACAACACTGAGTTTTTAAAACCCTTTGCTGTTACACTTACAAGAGACAATGAAGTTGCCAAAGACCTGCTGCAGGAAACCATGTACAGGGCACTGGCCAATAAAGACAAGTATAACACGGGTACCAATATCAAAGCATGGTTATATACCATCATGCGCAATATTTTCATTAACAACTATCGCCGTAAGGCCAAGCAGAACACTATTTTTGATAATACCCCCAACGATTATTTGCTGGACTATAACCAGCAAACCATCAGCAACCGGGCGGAAGGAGTATTATCCATGAAAGATATACAGGCGGCCATCCATCACCTGCCGCATATTTTCCGAAATCCATTTATGTTATATTTCGAAGGCTATAAATACCATGAGATTGCAGAAATGTTATCAGAGCCGTTAGGAACTATTAAAAGCCGTATTCACTTTGCAAGAAAATTACTGAAAGAACAACTTACAAGGTTTTGATATTTATTTTTTGCATCAATTTAAGTTCTACATTTAAGGCTCAACAAAGTATTTCCCCAGGTTGAAAAAAGTTGTAATAATAGGAAGTGGCTTTGCCGGTATGTCAGCGGCTTGTTTTATGGCAAAAGCTGGCTGGGAGGTTACTGTTTTAGAAAAAAACGATGCTCCCGGTGGCAGGGCCAGGCAATTAAAAGAAGCAGGCTTTGTATTCGACATGGGGCCAAGCTGGTACTGGATGCCGGATGTATTTGAAAGATTCTTTAACTGCTTTGGGAAAAAGGTTTCCGATTATTATCAACTACAAAGATTAGATCCATCTTACCGGGTTTACTGGCCGGAAGGCATCATGGATATTCCTGCTGATTATGCAGCATTACAACAATTATTTGAGCGTATCGAACCGGGCAGCAGCCATGCATTAGAACAGTTTATGAAGGAGGCCGCTTACAAATATGAAGTGGGCATTAATAAGCTGGTACATAAACCCGGGCAGTCAATTGCTGAATTTGCGGATTGGGACCTTGTAAAAGGCGTGTTTAAATTAGATGTGTTTAACTCCATGAAAAAACACATCGGTAAATATTTTAAGCACCCGCAACTTCAACAGCTTTTGGAGTTTCCTGTATTATTTTTAGGGGCTTTACCGGAGGACACACCTGCATTGTACAGCCTGATGAATTATGCAGATATCAAACTCGGTACCTGGTATCCCCAGGGTGGGATGTATCAAATTGTAAATGGCATGTATCGCCTTGCAAAAGAACTGGGGGTAACATTTTTATTTAATCACACCGTTACGGCTATTAATATTACCGGTGCCATAGCAAAAACTCTTGCAGTCACTACTGGCACAGAAAACATACTATTCGACGCAGACGTTGTGATTGGCGGAGCCGATTATCATTTTATTGAAACCAAGCTTTTACCGGAAAAAAGCAGAACTTACACCGAGGCCTACTGGAACAAAAGGGTAATGGCGCCAAGTTGTTTGATATACTATGTTGGCTTAAATAAAAAGTTGAACAATGTTTTACATCATTCCCTGTTTTTTGACACCAGTTTTGAAATACATGGAAAAGAAATTTATACTTCTCCGCGATGGCCTTCCGAACCTTTGTTTTATGTAAGTGTTACGTCAGTAACGGATGAAACGGCAGCGCCGCCCGGACAGGAAAATCTTTTCTTCCTGGTGCCGGTTGCAGCGGGGCTTTCAGGAGATACAACTGAACTTAGGGAACAATATTTTGACAATATCCTGTATCGTTTTGAAAACAGGACCGGGCAATCGGTAAAGGATGCAATCATTTATAAAAGATCTTATTCTATTAGTAATTTTATGGATGATTACAATTCATTCAAAGGAAATGCTTATGGTCTTGCGAACACTTTGCTGCAAACGGCTGTTTTAAAACCCAGCCTGCGGAGCAAAAAAGTAACCAATCTTTTTTATACCGGGCAGTTAACAGTGCCGGGGCCGGGCGTACCACCCAGTTTGATAAGCGGCGAAGTGGTAGCAAAAGAAGTTTTAAAGTATTTTGATAAATAAATTGATAGCTGGTTTTAATTTGAAGGATTTTAGTCCATATTGTAACGATAAAATAAGCAGTATAAAATAATGGATCTCTTTCACCAACTGAGTCACCAATGCAGCAGGGCCACTACGGAGAAGTATAGTACTTCTTTCAGCAGTGCCATCAAATTACTGCACAATGATCTAAGGGTTCCAATATTTAATATTTATGGATTTGTACGCTTTGCTGATGAAATCGTGGATACTTTTCATCAGCATGATAAAGCTACCCTGCTTGCCGAATTTAAAAGAGAAACATGGCTTTCTATTGAAAGAGGTATCAGCCTGAATCCGATCCTGCACAGTTTTCAGCTAACGGTGAATAAATATGGCATTGCTTCGGAACTGATTGAAGCTTTTTTTCACTCTATGGAAATGGACCTGAGCAAAGCGACCTATACCTGCGAAGGGTACAAAGAATATATTTACGGCAGCGCCGAAGTAGTTGGGCTGATGTGCCTCTACGTTTTTTGTGAAGGAGATGCGGCGGGATATGAAAGATTAAAACCCTTTGCACAATCACTGGGGGCAGCATTTCAAAAGGTAAATTTTTTAAGGGACGTAAAAGCAGACTACCAGCACCTAAGCCGAACTTATTTCCCGGGGGTTGATTTTGATAATTTTACAGCACCCATGAAAAAGCAAATTGAAGATGACATTGCTGCCGACTTTAAACATGCATATGGTGGAATATTACAATTGCCCATCAAAGCAAGGTTTGGGGTATATGTGGCGTACAAATATTACTTATCATTGTTTAAAAAAATAAAAGGTACCAATGCGGCAAGTATACTCGATCAGCGGATCCGGATACCCAACTATGGAAAGGCTCTTATTGTGGCAAAAGCAAGTTTGAGGGCTCAGTTCAATATCTTATAAATTGCAATTAAAAATGGATGTTATTTTGGTAGACGAACAGGACCGGGCTACAGGTACAATGGAAAAAATTGAGGTACATGAAAAAGCCCTGCTGCACAGGGCTTTCAGCATTTTTATTTTTAATGATAAAAAAGAAATGCTGTTACAAAAACGGGCGGCCAAAAAATATCACAGTGCCGGATTATGGACCAATGCCTGCTGCAGTCATCCCCAGCCAGGCGAAGAAACGGTCAGCTCGGCACTTAGAAGGTTACAGGAAGAAATGGGCTTTACCACCCCTTTGCAAAAAGCATTTGACTTTATTTATAAAGCTCCTTTTGAAAATGGGCTAACTGAGCATGAATTTGATCATGTGTTCATTGGTTCTTATAGTGCGGAAATAACTCCCGATGCAGATGAAGTAAGCGACTACTGTTTTATGGGTTTGGAAGCAATCACCGGCTTCATACAATCCCATCCGGCCAAATACACCGAGTGGTTTAAAATTGCTTTCCCTAAAGTGAAGGAATATATCAGCAACCCACAATGTGATGTATTGGCAAAGTCGCAATCTGAATAGTGAACGGTGAATTATTGACTGTTCACGATTCAGCATTGACCATTCACCATTCACCTTTGAACTAACGCTGGAAAATTTTACACTATCATTTTTACGGTACTTTTGATATTGCAACAAAATCATGCAAACAAAAAAAGCAATCATTATTGGAAGTGGCGTTGCTGGGTTGGCAACCGCTGTAAGGCTTGCTATACAGGGGTTTGAGGTAGTTGTATATGAAATGAACAGCTATCCCGGAGGTAAACTGTCAGCTTTTGAAAAAGACGGTTTTCGCTTTGATGCCGGGCCTTCCTTATTTACCCAGCCGCAAAACCTGGAGGAGTTGTTTGCATTGGCAAATGAGCCGGTAGAAAACTATTTTAGCTACCAACCGGTGAGTATAGCCTGTAAATATTTTTACGAAAATGGAAAGTTGATACATGCACATACGGATGCCGCTTTGTTTGCACAGGAGTTAAAGGAACAATTGAATGAGCACCCGGAAGCAGTCACCAATTATTTAAAGGAATCAGAAAAGCTGTATGAAAATGTCGGTACCGTATTTTTAAACAATTCGCTTCACAAAAGAAAAACGTGGCTGCATAAAAGAATTGGACAGTCGCTGGGTACGCTAAAGTTTGGCCACCTGTTTCAATCGCTGCATCAATACAACAGCAAACATTTTACTTCGCCAGAAGCGGTGCAACTGTTTAACCGCTTTGCTACCTACAATGGCAGTAACCCATACAAGGCGCCGGGAATGTTAAGCCTGATACCGCACTTAGAACAAAACCTGGGAACATATTATCCGCTGGGCGGAATGATCAGTATTACCAACGCGTTGTACAAGCTTGCGCTGGCAAAAGGAGTACAGTTTTATTTCAACACACCAGTGCAGCGAATCATCCATCATGAAAATGCAGTAAGGGGTGTGGTGGTCAGGGGTGAGAATATTTTTGCAGATGTGGTGGTAAGCAATGTTGATGTATTCTTCACCTATAAAAACTTGCTCAACAACCTGCACAAAGCTGAAAAGGTTTTAAAGCAGGAGCGGAGCAGCAGTGCAGTAATTTTTTACTGGGGCATGAATAAAACCTTTCCACAACTGCTGCTGCACAATATTTTTTTTAGCAGCAACTATCAAAAAGAATTCGACAGCATTTTTAATAAGAAAGAAATTGCAGCAGACCCTACAGTGTACATCAACATCACTTCCAAAATGGAAAGCACCCAGGCACCAGCAGGAAAAGAAAACTGGTTTGTAATGGTGAATGCACCAGCCAATTCCGGGCAAGACTGGCAGGCACTCATACGGCAACTACGTACCACGGTTATTGAAAAAATAGGACGGGTATTGGGTGAAGATATTAGAGCACAAATTATAACCGAACAAACGCTGGACCCTGTGTTGATTGAGGAGCAAACAGCTTCTTATATGGGTTCTTTATACGGCACCAGCTCTAACTCAAAGTGGGCGGCGTTTCTGCGGCATCCTAATTTTACGGGCACTATCAAAGGATTGTATTTTTGCGGTGGCAGTGTGCATCCCGGTGGTGGTATTCCCCTCTGTTTAAAGAGTGCCAAAATTGTAAGTGAACTAATCGATACGGACAGTAAAATGCGGAAACACTAAGACATGGCAGCAGGACAACAATTTTCAAAAATCCAAATCGCTACTGCCATTGCTTTATTGTTTCATTTAGTTGGTTTGGTTGGGATACTTGGTTTTAAAAGCGACCTCATCATCCGTTCTACCCCTTTTAACCTGCTACTGTCTTTTGCGTTACTGTTATGGACGCAGGAGGAAAAAAATATTTCCTTCTGGTTATTTACAGCTACAGTGGTGGTAGTTGGGTTTTCGGTGGAAGTAATTGGCGTAAATACCGGCTGGCTGTTTGGCAATTACAGTTATGGAACGGTACTGGGCAGTAAATGGATGGAAGTACCATTTATGATTGGCATCAACTGGTTCATCATTATTTATTGTTGCGGCATCAGCATTCAAGCGCTGTTACAAAAAATCATTCAGCCTGTTGCCGGCACACCTGTTGCTCCATCGCTCACATTAAAGGCCATCTCTGTAATAACCGATGGGGCCACCCTCGCTGTCGTGTTCGACTGGTTGATGGAACCGGTTGCTGTGAAGCTGGGTTTTTGGCAATGGCACGATGGCAGCATTCCTTTGTATAATTACGTTTGCTGGTTTGTCATCAGTATACTGCTGCTGATACTATTTCGTTTGTGCCGTTTTAGCAGGCGAAACAAATTCGCTGTAAATTTGTTACTCATTCAGTTTATGTTCTTCCTGCTGTTAAGAACATTTTATCACAAAAATTAAGATGCATCCGCTGTTATTTATATTACTTATTTTATTAACCTTCCTCACTATGGAAGGCATTACCTGGCTTACCCACCGCTTTGTAATGCACGGTTTCCTTTGGTATCTGCATGAAGATCACCACCAGAAGAGGCCCGGTTTTTTTGAAAAAAATGATGCGTTCTTTTTAATATTTGCAATTCCAAGCTGGCTCTGTATCATGTTGGGTTTGCAAAATCAAGTTTACTGGGTAGCTGCCGTTGGTTTGGGCATTGCCTTATATGGGCTGGCTTATTTTATTGTGCATGAAGTAATCATCCACCAAAGGTTTAAATGGTTTACCCGTAGCAATAACGCTTACATCCGCACGATACGGTGGGCTCATAAAATGCACCACAAACATGTAGGCAAAGAAGAAGGCGAAAGCTTCGGTATGCTGATAGTGGCAAAAAAATACTGGGATAAGGTAAAGGAGGATAATAAGCGAAAGGCCAAAAACTGATTTGGTTTCGCTGCCCCTTCCGCCTTGCTTTTTTTTACACTACAGGAATTTTTTTCGTAACCTTTTATTTTATTCCGAACACAAACCAGCCTGTTATTAGCAACAGTATTTGGTAAATACCGCGGCGAAACTACCGAAACCGTTTTGCACCCGCAGCTAACAAAAAAATCAGTTGCTTTTTTAATTTTTATTAAAAAATGGGCTACATTGCAGGTAACTAACAAATGAGGAAACTTGCCGCCATAGCATTATTATCCATTTTTACCTTCAATATGATGGGGTATCACTTGGTATATAATTACGAGGCCAATCGATCGGATGCCGCACTGGAAGTGGCTTTGGATGCAAAAGAGTATAGTGATGATGAATTGATTTCGATCAAACAACCCACCAACTTACCTTATTACAACAGTACAGAAGCATTTCAACGGATAGATGGAGAAGTGGAAATAGATGGCGTAAAGTACAAATATGTAAAGTGCCGCATTTACCAGGGATCGTTGGAAATGCTTTGCATTCCCAATAAAGCGAAAATGAAAATTGAGCAATCCAAAAACGACTACGCAAAATTTGCCCACGACTTTCAGCAGGATAACAATAAAGAAAAAAAATCCGGCAGTAAGGCGTCACAAAAGCAGTTGAGCGAATACGAAGAATTACCAACGTTCAACCTGCAAACAGGGTTTATCCAGATCAACAGCTTTTTTGTTGTTAATACAAGGATAGCAAACAAGCACCACTTCAATACCGCAGAGCAGCCTCCAGATGCTGCCAGGGCTTAGTTAGTATTTTACACAAGAGGCAACGCCTGCAAGGGAGATATCCCCAACATTCCTTTTTATTTATTTATTTATGAAAATTCTATTTGCTGCAATAGCCTTGCCGCTATTGATTGCTGGCTGTACCAACCAGCCTGTTAAGCCAACTTACTTCGGCGATAACAGCTTTACCTATTGTAAGACGGTAAAGGAACTCAATGAAGTAGTGAAGCATGTGGGCTTTTCGCCCATAGTGGCCAGCCGAAATTATGCGTACGCAAATATTGCTGCGTATGAATGTATCGCAGGCGGTTATCCAAAAGAATACAACTCACTGGCCGGGCAAATTAATGGGTTGAAAGAAATGCCCCAGCCCGACACCGCTAAAAAAATTGACTATGAGTTTGCAGCACTGCTTGCTTTTTGCAAAGTAGGGGAATCCGTTACTTTTCCGGAAGGCAGTATGCAAGCGTATGTAGACAGCCTGAAGAAGGCGGCAAAAAAAGAAGGTATGCCCGAAGAAATGCTGGTTAACTCTGTTGCATTTGCAGATACTGTCAGCAATGTTGTTTTAGCCTGGAGCAGAAACGATAATTACGCCCAAACCCGAAGTGCATCGAGGTACACCGTAATGGATTCACCTGGCCGCTGGATACCAACACCTCCTGGATATTCAAGTGCGATGGAACCCCACTGGCGTGAGATACGGGCAATCGGTATGGACAGTTGCAACCAGTTTATTCCGCCCAGGCCGCTTGCTTTTAATATCACGGACAAAAACAGTGCATACTACAAACAGGTGATGGCGGTAAAAACAGCAGTGGATAGTTTAACAGATGAACAAAAACACATTGCTGAATTTTGGGATGACCTGGGAGGTAAATTAAATGTTGCAGGGCATGTAATGTTCATTACAAAAAAATTCTCTCCTCCGGGCCACTGGATGAACATTGTGGGTATTGCATCCACTAAAGCAAAAGCAAGTTTCAGGAAAACAGTGGCTGCTTATACCCTTACTTCTATCTGCATGTTTGATGCTTTTATCCAGTGCTGGGACGAAAAATTCCGCAGCAACACGATAAGGCCTGAAACGGTGATCAACAAATATTTTGATCCTGAATGGACCCCTTATTTACAAACACCTCCATTTCCAGAATATACCTGCGGCCACAGTACGGTAAGTGCCGCAGCAGCAGAAGCCCTTACAAAAGCGTATGGAGATAATTTTGCCTATACAGATACCAGTGAACTGGAGTTTGGTATTGCCAACCGTTCCTTCACCTCCTTTCGGCAGGCGGCAGAGGAGAATAATATGGCCAGGTTTTACGGCGGTATTCACTTCCATCCCAGTTGCCTCGTAAGCAATGAGTACGGAAAAAAAGTAGGCACCTTCATCATCGGAAAATTAAAACTGGAAAAGAACGAATAAAAGCAATTGTTTTATAAAATAGATTACAAAAAGCCAATACAAAACAAAATGAAAAAAACAATTACCGTATTAATCATACTGCTTTTATTACAATTTAATGTAACTGCCCAGGGCTGTGTAGCAGTAAAAGGGAACGGTGGAAGTTGTATGATGGTTCATCCAGACAGCAGCAGTAAAAGTGGCTGGCAATTTACTACGAGTGCCCGTTATTTTAAATCATTCAGGCATTTTTCCGGAACGGAAGAAAATAAAGCCCGGCTGGTAGAAAAGTCGGAGGTGATTAACCATACTGCCGTGTTTGATCTAGCACTCACCCGTATTATAAACGATCGTTGGTCGTTTACAATAGATGTTCCTGTAATAAGCAATGCCCGCTCTTCTTTGTATGAACATGGTTTGGTGAATGGGGCGTACATTAAAAGAGAAAGACATTCCATGCATTCCTTCGGGGTAGGCGACATAAGGCTGGCCGCTTACCGCTGGCTGATGGATCCGCATAAAAATAAAAAAAGCAATATACAGCTTGGACTGGGAATCAAATTGCCTACCGGTGATTATGATTATAAAGATTTCTGGTACAATGCCGGGCCTAACGGCACCAAAGCGTTACGCCCCGTCGATCAGTCTATTCAATTGGGAGATGGTGGCACAGGATTGACGGTTGAATTAAATACCTTCTATAATTTCAAAAGCAATTTTGGTGTGTACGGTAATTTTTATTACCTCATCAATCCAAGAGAGCAAAATGCTGTAAGGAGTTACCGGGAAACTTTAACACCCGTATTGGCAAATGAAGCAATCTGCAGTGTTCCTGACCAGTATATGTACAGGGCAGGGTTTAATTATTCTTTCAAAAAAATAAAGGGCTTGTCCTTAGCGGCCGGTGCAAGGTTAGAAGGTATTCCTGTTAATGATTTGATCGGTGGTAGTGGCGACTTCCGCCGCCCCGGATATATCTGGTCTGTTGAGCCATCTGTTTATTACTCATTCAAAAATGTAAGCCTGTTTTCTTCAGTACCTTTTGCGGTTGTTCGCAACCGTACGCAAAGTGTCACCGATAAAGAAAATTCAATCACCCGGGGTGTGTTTGTTCGTGGTGATGCAGCATTTGCTGATTATGCCATTAATATGGGGATATCATTCAAACTCTGAAATATCCAGTTTCAATTAAAATAGATATTCATCAAATACAAAACGCCATGAACAGATATGTAAAAACAGCAGCCTTACTGTTATTGCTTTTAACCAGCAGGGCCTCGTTTGCACAAACAGATTTGGATGCCATCTTGATGGAGAAAAAGCAACTCTGCATCGGCCCCATGTACACCCACATCAGTTGGAAAAATTACTGGGAAGGAACGCTGAAAAGGGACAATGAAAATCTCGGTACAGTTACTACCCAAAGCTATTCATTGATGGGCGCTTATGGAATTACCAACAAGCTGAATGTATTGGCCGCTGCACCTTATATAAAAACGAAAGCATCTGCCGGAACCCTGCTTGGTATGCAGGGTGTGCAGGACCTCAGCCTTTTTGTAAAATGGTTGGCGGTTGAGAAAAAATGCGGCCCAGGTATTTTCGCTTTATATACCATTGGTGGGGTATCATTTCCACTTACCAATTATGTGGCCGACTTTCTTCCGCTCTCTATCGGCTTGCGCAGTAAGACAGCTTCAGCAAGACTGATGGTGGATTATGATATCAATAGTTGGTTTGTAACAGCGTCTGTTACGTATGTGTTGAGAGACAATATTAAAATAGACCGTACTGCGTACTATACAACAGAGGCGCACCTTAGCAATGAAGTGGAAATGCCTGATGCCTCAAACGCTAATTTACGCATTGGCTACAGGACCAGCAAAATAGTTGCTGAAGCCGTGCTGAACAAATGGAGAAGCCTGGGTGGCTTTGACATTACCCGTAATAACATGCCATTCCCAAGCAATAAAATGAATGCAACTACCATCGGGGCCAATTTTAAATACACAGTAACGCCGAAGCATAACTTCTTTTTAATGGGAGGTGGAAATACTACTGTCAGCGGAAGAAATATGGGGCAGGCTGCTGCTTTTTATGGTGGCATTTTTTATGTGCTTGACTTTAGTCCTAAAAAATCTTCCTCATCAATTCAACCTGTTAAAAAATAATCACGATGAAAAAAATACTTTTCTCTTTTGCAGCCATATCAGCCCTCCTGTTGTTGATCGTTTCCTGCAGTAAAGAAATTACCAGCCGCACGGACAATACACCAGCCCTCAATCCAATAAAAATTGACTTGAATGCCGGGACGTGGAAGCCGGTTTTGCTGGCAACGCCATTGGAGGTGGTCGTTCCTGTACCCATTGCCACCGGCACACCGGAGTACATTGCACAGATCAATGAAATTAAAAGCTTCCAGGCCAATCTTACCGAAGAGGAAAAACGAATTGTAAAATACTGGAGTGCAGGGGCCGTGTTACGATGGAATGAAATATTAAGAGAACTGGTTGCATTGCACAACCTGCCGCCTTATCAAAATGCAGATGGAACTTATCCATTCCCCAATGCCAATAACCCATTGGCATATCCGCAATTTCCCTTCGCCAATCCACCATACGCCGCAAGGGCCTATGCTTATGTGAGTGCGGCTCAATATGATGCACTGGTAGCGGCGTGGCATTATAAAGTTACCTACAATCGAAAGGCACCCTACAAAATTGATTCAACATTGCAGGTGTTGGTGCCAAAATCTGACCTGCCATCCTATCCGTCTGAAGATGCAGTGATAGTTGGCGTGTCTGTAGAACTACTGAAATTGTTATTTCCCGGCGACCAGGATTTTATCCAGATGAAAGCGGAAGAACATAAACGGGCAAGGATCATTGCAGGTGCCAATGTTCGCAGTGATATTGAAGCAGGAGAGGAATTGGGTAAAGCTGTGGCACAAAAATTTGTAACAAGGGCAAGGGGCGACAGAGCTGGGGCGTCAGCAGGCAACCAGGCGGCATGGACACAACTGGAAACAGATTGTTTGGCTAGAGGCGAAACGCCGTGGTATAGTTTAGAAATCCCAAAACGTCCGCCCATGTTACCCGTCTTTGGTAAGGTAAAAGCGTTTTTGTTTGATTCATTGACCTGCATCGCACTCCGGCCAGGCCCGCCGCCATTGGTTAACAGCCAACAGATGAAAGTGGAAACTGAAGAGGTGTACCAACAGGTAAAAAACCCTACCCGGGAAAAAACAAGAATCGTTCATTTTTGGGCAGATGGTGTAGCAACTTATACACCTCCCGGCCACTGGGATGCAATAGCCGCAGAAGATTTTATTACAAAAAATTTCAGTGAGGTAAGATGGGCAAGAAATATGGCATTGGTAAATATGGCACTGATGGATGCCGGAATTGTATGCTGGGAAACAAAATATTTTTATTTTAACCCAAGGCCAACACAATTAAACCCCAATATTAAAACATTGACTGGCATCCCAAATTTCCCTTCTTACATTTCGGGCCATTCCACGTTTAGTGGTGCCGCCGCTGCAATACTTGGTCATATTATTCCGGGCCGGGCAGCGGCATACAATGAAATGGCACAGGAAGCTTCACTGTCACGCTTGTATGGTGGTATCCATTACAGCAGTGATTGTTCCATTGGATTAACAGTTGGGAAAAATGTGGGTAGCTATGCCGTGCAGCGGGCTATCACGGATGGGGCAGAATAATTGAAATCGTTCAATTTTATAATAAGCCGTGTAGTTCTTTACCTGGGTGAATTTTAAAACTTATTTATATAAATTTTTTGTCGTTAAGTTTTATGTTAAGGTAAGAAGGCGGGGTAATTCTTTACAACGCCATTTTTCTCTTTTTGATTCTGTGGGGTCTAGATGATTTGCAGGGCAGATAAAAAGATAATAATAGACATCGTTCAACTTTATATACAAGGCGCTGTAATTCTTTACAGGGCTAATTTTTTACTTTAGGCAGCGTATGGTCATTTAAAATAAAATGATGCGCCCTGCATTCCGCCGCCAGGCATACCCCAGGTTTGTTTCGGGCAGTTAACTTAACTTGCCATAAAACTTAACAATGAATGTCAGCAGGAATAAAATAATTGCGGCAACCGCAGTGGTTGCAGTGATGCTGTTCTCCTGCAATAACAAATTGTCCGGCAACCAGGAGATGGTGACGCTGCTTTCAACGGTTGCCAAACAGGCCACCAACAGGCAAATATGTTTTCTCCCGAAGCAAAACTGGCTTTCGTTAATACCATCGTCAATAATAACTGCAGTAAGCAAATACCCGTTGCAGTTACTTATATCAGCAGGTTTGTTTACCGGGAGGTTACGTCTGGTGGAAGTTTTGGCGCTAATCCGTTGCTGCAGCATATTGGTTTTATCAGTGCAACTGCCATAGCAGCCGTAGAGATAAAATGGCCGGTAAGCAATGCCGTACAGGTATTTAAAAATATTCAACCCGGAGATTATGTGATGATAAAAGAAGGCGATAATTCAGTTGCTAAGAAAACGCTGGTTAAAGTTGATTTTACATTGGTAAAGCAGGGCGTTATCAATTGTCCACCGCCTGTAAAAAATTAATTCAGCGCTTAAACTGTATCTGGTTGATTATCCCACCAGGAACAATTGCAATAAAAATACGCCGATCCCTGCAGCAAAACCCACCAGCGCCAGCCAGCCTATTTTTTTCAGGTACCACATAAAGTTGATTTGCTCAATACCCATTACTGCTACTCCTGCTGCGCTGCCAATGATCACAGCACTGCCGCCGGTGCCGGTGGTCAATGCCAGAAATTCCCAGAAGGTATGGTCGGTGGGATAAGTATCCAGGCTATACATGCCTTGAGAGGCTGCCACCAGCGGTACATTATCTACAATGGCTGAAAGCAGCCCCAGCGCCACGCCGATTACATAATCATTTTTAAAAGTAGTGCTGAGGAATGTGGCTATTTCTTTCAGCAACCCAGCAGATTGCAGGGCAGTTACGGCCAGTAAAATGCCGAGGAAAAATAAAATGCTCGGGCTGTCTATTTTTTGCAGGGCTGTGGCTACGGTAAATTTTTCTGCCGTTTCTGTGTCTTTTCGTTTATGGATGATGGTGGTAATGATCCACATTAAACCCAACGACAGCATCATCCCCATGAAGGGAGGCAAGTGGGTGATTGTTTTAAAGACGGGGACAAATAATAAAAAACCAATACCTGCAAACAGGATGATCCTGCCATCCCTCTTTTCCTTAATGGTACAGGTAGATTCCGGGATGGCGTTATTGGTTTTACCCCTTAAACGGTAGGAAACAATTATTGCAGGAATAATACAAACCATCAGGCTGGGAAGTATAAGCTGTTTAACAATATTTAAGGCGGTTATTTGTCCACCGATCCAGAGCATCGTGGTGGTAACATCTCCCAGCGGCGACCAGGCACCGCCTGCATTGGCTGCAATGATGATCATACCTGCAAACCATAGCCGGACCTTTTTATTACTTAAAATTTTTGAGCAAAGCGATGTCATCACAATAGCAGTGGTTAAGTTATCCAGCAGGGCGGAAAGGAAAAAAGTAATGGCGGTAATAATGAGCAATAACCGGGATGTGCTGGTGGTTCTTATTTTTTGTGTAATGATATCGAAACCATCGTGGGAGTCTATCAGCTCAACAATCGTCATGGCACCTAACAGGAAAAAAAGTATGGAGGCGATATCGCCCAGGTGATGCAGCAATTCTTCTGTTACCTGGTGCGTTGAGTCGCTCTGCAGGATATAGATCGTCCAGCAAAGCACACCGGTAATTAATGCCGATGCAGCTTTATTAATGCGGAGCGGATGCTCAAGGGCAATGCTGGTGTACCCTAATACAAAAACAATGGCGAGTAAGGTTGAGATCATTTTTAATTTAAAATTGGTAATAAACAATTAAAGTCCGGCTCTTTTATAATGTAGTCTGCTACAGAATCAACAAACTGGTTGGTAGAACAAAATGATACCCCGATACCGGCTTTGCGGATACAGCAAATATCATTCTCTCCATCGCCAACCACCAGCGTGTTTTTTAAATCCACTCCATATTTGCTGCAGATATTGATGAGTGCATTCAGTTTGCAGTAGTCATGTTTGCACTGGCTTTTATCATCCAGCAAAAACAAAGAAGGGATTTTTACTTCGCCGGTGGCAACGCTCCTGGAAAATTCCAGTTCGTTGGAAATAGTGAAATCGAATCCAAACTTATTTTTAAAATGATTGGTAATGCAGTCGTAGCTGTCGCTGATGATACCTGTGATATAGCCCTGTTGTTTCAATTCGGCCACTACCTCCTGTAAATTGGGGGTTACTTCAATGCTGTCGGCAAGTGCAAGGATATCACCAATATTTTTTCCTTTTAATAACCGGGCAATCATTTTTGTGCGGATGAAAGGATTGTTATTGTTGGTAACAATGTCCACCAGGTCTTTTGTAAAACCAAATTCCTTTGCAGCGGTATTGATGAAGCTGGCCCGTAAAATAGTATTGTCCATATCAAACATGGCAACTTTTTTCAGCGAAGTAAGGCCTTCCCGGATTGCAAACTCCATCTGTTCCCTTATCACCTGTATGTTCTCATAGGTTTCCAGGTTTTGCACCTGCATACTTTGCGATTTCTTCATAATGGTCCTTGCCACTTCCCGGCTCATTTTACCCAGTTGCTCCAGTGGCTGCATCCGGTTTTCGATATTGCCGATACTAACTTCGGTTATCCTGGCACCGAGGTTATGCATGTCAATCAATAAGCCAATATCCACGCCGTAGCCTTCTTCAAATTCACATTTTGCAAAAAGCGTTTTTTTGCCACCAATCATGCCACTAAGCGGTTGTTTAAAATTTGGAAAGCCAGGATTTAAAATAGATAACAAAGGCTTCGCCACCAGTTCTGTGACCCTGCCGGCCTGCCTTGTAAAATATGATTTCACAAAATCTGCGCTACCTGTTAAAAGCGGTGTGGTAAGCAATTCAATCACATTGTCAGGATAGCTGGTGATGTCTGCATCTAAAAAAGCAATTGCTTCATTTTTTGCCACCAGCACACCATCTTTCATAGAAGCACCTTTGCCCAGTTTGGTACTGGTAATAACAGACGCCCCGGACTTTCTTGCAAGTTCTACTGTGTTATCCATCGATTTATCATCCACCACAATCACCTCGGTAACATGCAGCGAATTTTTGGCCAGGTTTACCACATGGGTAATTGTTTTTTCCTCGTTCAACGCAGGTATGATGACTGTTATCATTGTTGAAATATTAATTGAATGTTTTTTTGATTTAACCTTACCTGGAGCCATTTTTCAATTTTTGCTTTGTCCAGTACCGGCAGGTTTTTTGAAAGGGATAATAATACCAGGTAAGTATCTTTACTGGAAGCACTGTCGCCAAACAAAATGGAGGGTTGCAGAATGGCGTTTTTTAAAGACGGGTATTGCGCCTTTAATTCTGCATACACCTGACTGCTGAGTTGACGCCCGTGACTGATGCTGTCAATTCTCGCCTGCAGTAATTTTTCATTTTTATCTTTTATGTCTAATGCACTGGTGAGTTGTGTAAGCTGTTCATTGTTTTGCGTATTTTCCGTGAGGTAAGCAAAACCCTGTTTGATTTCCAGCGATGACTTTTCTATGCCGTAATTTTTTAACCGGTTTTTCAATTGTTCAATATCTGCTGGATTTATTTCTTGTCCACCGAAAACAAGGGTGATGCTGTTTGCTTTTGCATCAATTTTTTTACTCAAAAGATAATCGTTGGTAAAATGGGCTTCGTTGTTGATGAACCGGTTTGCATCTTTCGAAAATTGGTTCTGTTTAACCATATCGTAACCAAAATAAATACTCGGCAATAATGTAATCATTACCACCCCCCATATAATACGGTGGGCTACTGTTTCGGCCCTTTTATTTTGCAGGTGCCGGGTAGGGAAATGCAGTAAGCGTACGATCACAAAAGTAGCCAGTGCTATAAAAACGGTATTGATAATAAAAAGATAAAATGCACCAAAGAAAAAATTAAACTGCAGGGTTGCCAATCCATAGCCTGCGGTGCAAAGCGGTGGCATCAGGGCAGTAGCAATCGCCACACCGGGTATTACATTTCCTTTTTGTTTGCTGGAAGTGGCAAGAATTCCTGCCAGTCCGCCAAAGAGGGCAATCAGCACATCATAAATATTGGGGGCTGTTCTTGCCAGTATTTCGGAGTGGGCATCACTAAGGGGCGACAGTAAAAAGAAAACGGTTGACGTTGTTAAGGCCACCCCTGTTGCCACCAAATAATTATAGATCGCTTTTCTCAGTAAGCCTACATCATTAATACCCATGCCCAGCCCGATACCCATGATAGGCCCCATAAGCGGAGAGATAAGCATTGCGCCAATGATGACTGCAGGGGAGTTTACATTCAGTCCCAATGATGCCACAAAAATGGCAAGGATGAGTACCCAAAGGTTGGTGCCACGGAACACAACCCCGTTATCAATGTTTGTGATCACGGTTTGCAGTTCTTCCTTTTCGGCATTGAGTTTAAACTTGTCGAAAAAATTATTCAATGTTGCTTTTTTTGGGTCGGTAAAGATAAGGCATTACAAAAGTTGGTCAGGTAATCCATTCCTGCCGCACGGAAAATTAAACAACCGGGAATATTGGTGCAACAATGTGGTGTAACAGAACTGTATTAATGGGAAGAATTTAAGTAGCTGACGATAGCTTGTCTTATGTCGGATCTCATCGCAGCGTTTGCTGCACCTGCATCATTCACTATTACTATGTCTTTGTTACCGGGATTAAGAAAATGCAGGTTGGCTTCACCTCCGCTAAGTAAAAAATCGTTCAGCGCAACCCGGTAAGTTTTTATACTGTCGATGGCAACATCATTTAACAACCAGGTGCCGGAGGTTACGTTCCGATGCAATCCTTCATTGTGATGCAGGAAGCCGCCGGTGTTTTTGTTTTTAAGCCCGGCCTCCAGGATTTGAAGAAGCAATGCACCATTTATTTTTATCTCTTTAATGCTGCCGCCATAAGGTAGGCTGCGGAGAATATCATATTGTGTAACCGGCATGTGTAAAATATCATCTACCCGTATGGAGCCTGCGTTTACAATTACCACATCTGCCCCGGGTGCCGCTTTCGTTACAGCAGCAACCACCATTTTAGTAAAATTGGTAGCACGGCTCCGGATCGCTGTCTCCCTTCCGTCTAAGGGTTCGCCGCTTTGCAATACAACAGCGGTTGCATTAAATCCCAGCGCAGCATAACTGTTATTGGCGATGGTGGCCCAATGTTGTACCACCCGGTTGGTGGCGCTGTCTAACGTAACATCCAGGTTAAGTAATTCCAGTGTTGGATCTACTTTTACAGTCTTGTTTTTCGGGTCGATGGTAAGCGCCAGGATATAGGCCGACCTGGCATTGGCAAGAGCTTTCGTAATATAAACATTACCCGTTTTTTCAAAATACTGATCGTGTTCATGTCCCCCAATAATTACAGCAAGCCCGGGAATCTCTTTTGCCAGTATTTCATCTTCCTCTATGGATTGATGGGTAATGGCCACCACTGCATCTACGGAATCTTTTATTTGCTTGTACAGTGTTTTTGCAGTGGCCAATGGATCTGTATAACTAACATAAGCAGCTTTATTAAAAGGAAGGGTGATTCCTATAAATCCAATTGTTGCCACGGTACCATCTGCATCCGTTACTGTTTTTATATAAGTTGCAGGAAAAGGATTGGCACTGTTCCCTGGATTTGTTTTTGCAAACGGAACTACTGTATCATTCCGTTTGTGAAAGGTATTGGAAGCAATCCACTGAAAATTTGATTCATTGATCCGTTGCAGTAATTCTGTTTCTTTTATATCAAATTCATGGTTGCCGAAAATCGCAAGATCCATTCCTGCTGCATTCATTGCCGCTACCATTTGCTTACCCCGTATGGCCTGCCCTTCGTATTGTAAACTGTTGTACACGGAAGGGCTCAGGAAATCTCCTGCCATTATTAAAAAGGTATTGGGATTTTGCTGCAGGTATTTTTTCTTTATACTTGCCACTCTCGCCATGCCGCCTTCTGTACCACCGTTCAACGGAGCTATTTCATATACGTCGTTTACCTGCACAAAATGTACAGTTATTTTGCCATCATCTTTTGAAACTGTTTTTTGCAGACTTTTACAGGAGGCAGCAAATAGTACCCCTATCAGCAGGCGATAAAAGTTATTTTTCATATATGCTTTTTTTGCGGAGGAATAGGAGTGCCTCCTGGTCTGTAAAAATGCGTTGCTGAATTTATTCTTCGTGGTATGTTGACGATGTTATTTATTGTGCCGAAGCTGAAAAATCCTGAATGCTTATATCAACTTGAAAACAAAAGTATACATATTAACTGCAGCGTTATTCGGTTCACTTTTTTATTGAACTTCTTTTCTTGCCGAATATAAAAATTCCTCCATTGTAATTTTTGTTTCCATTTTGTTTATTCTTTTTCTTTAGTTCCGGTTGGAGGCTCTTCTATGTAATAGTCGCTCCGGATTTTTGCCACCCCTGCCTGCTGCGAATGATAGATACCGGTATGTCCGCTGAAATAATAGGCCGTAAAGCACGCCACTGCAAAATAGATTACATGCTCAGAGCCGAATAATTCAATACCCATTAATGTGCAGGCCAACGGGGTATTGGTTGCCCCGGCAAACACAGCAATCAAACCCAGCCCGGCAAATAAATCAATGGGTGCACCGGTTAACACCGCTAATGTGTTTCCCAAAGTGGCACCAATAAAAAACAAAGGCGTTACTTCCCCACCTTTATAACCCATACTTAATGTAATGGCGGTGAGCAACAGTTTCCAGAACCAGCTAAAATAGCCTGCACCACCAGCGTTAAATGCATTTACAATACTAAGTCCGTTGGTATTTGGATTGGTTACTCCCAGGCCCAGGTAATCGAATGTGCCAAGCAAATAACTGATACCAACAATGAGTACAGCACCCACAACCGGGACGAGCCATTTTTTGGGAATGCACTGGTTGCTTTTGCTCTTAATAAAATGAGATAATGTTGCAAAGAGAAATCCAACCAGGCCAAAGAGCACACCAGCTACCACCACTTTCACTAACAGCAGCACATCAAAAGCGATGTGCGGAAAAAGTCTTGCACCATCGTCTTTAAAGACAATACTGTATTGTGTGTGATGAATTCCGCAGGAAGAGCAGGTAACGTCTGCAATGATGGCGGCGATCAGGCAGGGAATAAGCGCATCATATTTTATTCTGCCAATGGTCAACACTTCCAAAGCAAAAATGGCACCGGCAACAGGGGTGCCAAATACTGCACCAAACCCAGCCGACATACCGCACATAAGCAAGATCCTTTTCTGCTGATGGTGCAGTTTAAACCACCGGGAAAACAGTGCCGAAATACTGCCACCCATTTGCACTGCTGTGCCTTCCCTGCCTGCAGAGCCGCCAACTAAATGGGTGAGCAGCGTAGTAAATAAAATCAGCGGGGTCATTCTTGCCGGCACGCCACCACCGGGTTTGTGAATTTCATCTATGATGAGATTATTGCCTGCGGCTGAATTTTTACCATAATACCGGTACAACCAGGAAATGATGATACCTGCGACTGGCAATAAAAATATCAGCCACGTGTTTTGCCAGCGGGTGGTGGTAGCCACATCAAGCAACCATAAAAATAAGGCTACCAGTAATCCAATAACAACAGCAACAGGGAAAATAAGCAACGACCAGCGAAGCAGTTGCTGGGCGATATAAAATTGCTCGAAATGGTATTTTGTTTTGTTCATCCTGCAAATAATTTACACAGCCATTTAAGGCCTAAGTTACTATTTGTAGGCGCCATTAGTTCTTGCAATAAAGAACGATTGATTAGGAAGACACCATTTCCTTTGTGAAACAAAAGTACGGGTACAGCATTACTATGCCAAACCTTTCTGCGGTGTACAGCCCAATAAAAACAGCCTGAACTTGCTGTGAATAATCATATATTTTAATGATGGCCGTCATGTGACCAGCAGCAAACTTGTGCAAATTTTACAGTCGCTTTCTGGTATAGAAATACCATAAAAGATACCTTTTCAACTTT
>Ga0105048_10000608_pt1 | contig 55940 bp, 43 predicted proteins | sample MAT05_FD_78382 | JGI IMG/M metagenome (GOLD analysis project Ga0105048, IMG submission 78382) | Freshwater microbial communities from Lake Fryxell liftoff mats and glacier meltwater in Antarctica - MAT-05 | ecosystem: Environmental > Aquatic > Freshwater > Ice > Liftoff microbial mat | place... | reverse complement strand
GGGGGCGCACTTTTGTGCGTTCCCTAACCCGCGAGCGATCGACGAAGCCAGGCGTGCATAGAACGTTCCCGGGCGCCGCTCGCCACTCATCCCCGAAACGAAGTCCAGGCGTGCTCAGGTCGTTCCCGGGCGCCGCTCGCCAACCGTTCCCGAAACGAAGTCCAGGCGTGCTCAGGTCGTTCCCGGGCGCCGCTCGCCAACCGTCCCCCAAATACAGATGGCACCCGAATGGGTGCCATTGTGAGCTGCGGGGCAGGGACTCGAACCCCGATTTCACGGACCAGAACCGCACGAATTGCCATTATTCTACCCCGCAGTGGGTGTCCCGAAGGATAACGGCGCTAACGAATTGGTGCAGCGCCGATGAACATTGAATTGCGGGTCACGACCGCGGGTTCTGTTACCTTGAATCTGTGTTCGATATGAAGAAAAAGATCCTGATTCTGATGATTGCCGCCGTTGGCGCGGTCGGTTTTGCTGGCTGTGGTGGCGACAACGGCGACAATGCCGCTGCCCCAACCCCTGTCGAAACGACAACCGAGCCTGCCTCGATCACCAAAGCGGAGCTGATCACCCAGGGTGATGGCATCTGCGGAGAGGTCAACGCCGCAGTCGGCACGATCGCGTCGTCAGATACTTCCGACGAAGCGATCATGGCAACCCAGATTTCGGACATCTATTCCGGCATGGCTGATCGCCTCGACGAACTCGGCACGCCCTCTGACGGTGAGGCGCCGACCGCGGTCATCGAAGCCGCCCAGGCCCTGGCCGAATCGGGCGATTCCGACGGTGCCGCGGCACTCGCGACCTTCCAGAGTGCGGCTGACGACTATGGCTTCACCGAATGTGGACAGGCCCCGGCTGCGCCGTCTTCGACCGGAACTTCGACCGGTGTTCCCACGGACTCGACCGGTGGCACGGAAACTTATGTTCCGCCCGCGACAACGACGCCAGCACCGACCGCCCCGGCTCCAACCACCCCGGCGGCACCATCGGGTGGCGCAGCAGCGCCAGCCGCGCCTGACACGGGGGGCGGTTCCTCCGGAGGCAGCTCACCGAGCGGTGGCATCAGCCCCGGCTGACCTCACTGCGGCCTGAACCTGGTTCGGCCCACCCGGTCTGCGCATTTGGCCTGCTGCCAGGGATCAGCTCATCCAGGCGGAATAGAGCTTGCTGTAGTAACCGCCGCTGGCGAGCAGCTCAGCGTGGCTGCCGGTTTCGACAATCCGGCCATGGTCCATGACCACGATCCGGTCGGCCCGGCGGATGGTTGAAAGACGGTGGGCGATGATCACGGCGGTCCGTCCAGCAAGCAGCTGATCCATCGCCGTCTCGATTGTCCGTTCGGTCTGCGTGTCTACCGATGAGGTGGCTTCGTCGAGGACGAGGATCCGGGGTCCGGTCAGGATGATTCGCGCGAACGCCACCAGCTGCCTCTGGCCCGATGAAAGCTGTACTCCGCGTTCGCCGACTTCGGTCTCGAGTCCGTCGGGCAGGCGTTCGATGAAAGCGGTGGCGCCGACGGCTTCAGCGGCGGCAGCGATCTCGTCAATCGTCGCGTCCGGCCGACCGAAACTGATGTTCTCGGCGATCGAACCAGAGAAAAGGAAACCTTCCTGCGGCACGATTCCCATCTGACGCCGAAGCGGGCGCTGCTGGTAGTGGTCGAGCGGCTGCCCGTCGATGTTGACGCTGCCTTTTTGCGGATCGTGGAAACGGGTGATCAGTTTGGCCAGGGTCGACTTTCCGGCGCCGGTGCTGCCGACCAGGGCAACTGTTTCCCCGGCTTTGATGTCAAGATTGATGTCCTGCACGGCCCAGCGACCGGAACGGTCAGCGCTCTCCTGCCGTTCGGTTTCGGTGGCGTAACTGAACGAAACCGCTTTAAAGCTGAGATTGCCGGCGATGTGACCCGGCTCGACGGCTTCGGCGCTGTCCACGATCTCGGCTTCGGTGTCGAGCAGGCCGAAAATCTTGTCGAGTGCCGCCATGCCCTGCTGGTAGGTCGCATAAAGCTGCGCCAGCTGCTGGATCGGGTCGAAGAACAGCTGCAGATAGCCGATGAAGGAGACAACAACGCCCAGCATGATGTTGCCGTTCATCGCCTGGTATCCGCCGTAGAGCAGGATCGCTCCGGTCCCGATCGCGGTCATCAGTTCGGTCGCCGGGAAGTAGGTCGCGTTCAGGTAGACCGTCTTCATATTGGCTTCGCGATTGAGCGTGTTCAATTCGGTCATGCGGCTGATGTGGCGCTCCTCCTGACCGAAGCTGCGCACCACACGTACCCCGCTGAGCGTCTCCTGAAGATGGGAGGTGATCGCCGAGATCCGTTCACGCGTTTCCCTGAAAGCACCAGCCGAGTAGCGCCGGAATACGAGGCTGGTCAGAAACAGCAGTGGCAGTACGCAGAAGGTGATCAGAGCGAGGCGCCAGTCGAGCAGGACCAGGATCACGACGACACCGACCAGCGTCAGCATGTTGGAAAAGAGCGTCACGATCCCGTCCGAGATCAGCTGATTGAGCGCCTCGATGTCGTTGGTCATGCGGGATATCAATGCTCCTGGACGGTTTCTGGTGAAGAAGCCGATCGACATCTTCTGGATGTGTTTGAAGACCTCTTCGCGCAGATCCTGGAGTACACGCACCCCGATCCAGCCGACCAGGTAGGTCTGGAGGTAGCTGGTCACCGCATAAGCGGCAGTCAGGATCACGAAAGCGATCACGATCATCGTCAGGGCGCGTTCGTCGCCGGCCTCGATGCCGGAGTCGATCGCCCGGCCGGCCAGATAGGGCGGGGCCAGCGATGTCAGGCTGGCGGCGATGACGGCGAAGGCCATGACCACGAGGCGACGCTTGTACGGCTTGAGCAGGCCCAGGACCCACCTGATCTTGCGCAGGCGGCCGGGCTCGCCCTTGTATCGGGCTTCGAGCCTCTTCATCGCAGCACCTCGACTTCTTCGTCGATGAAAACCGGCTCGACTTCGCGGTCGTCGGTGATCAATTCGGAGTAGAGACCGGATCGGTCGAGGAGTTCTTCGTGGGTGCCGCGGTCAACGATCCGGCCACCGTCCATCAGGATGATTTCGTCCGCCAGGGAGATCGTCGACAGGCGATGTCCAATGACGAAAGTCGTCCGGCCCCGCATGGCTTCGGCCAGGCCGGTCCGGATCGCCTGCTCGGTTGTGGCGTCGAGCGAGGAGGTTGCGTCATCGAGGATGAGGACCCGCGGATCGGCCAGCAGGGCTCGGGCGATCGCAACTCTCTGACGCTGGCCGCCGGAGAGGGTCAACCCGCGTTCGCCGACCACGGTGTCGTAGCCGTCTGGCAGTTCTTCGATGAACTCGTCGGCCTGAGCCAGGACCGCCGCCTGTTTCACTTCTTCGATCGTCGCATCGGCCCGGGCATAAGCGATGTTATTGGCGACCGAGTCGCCGAACAGGAAGCTGTCCTCCGATACATAGGCCGTATGGCGGCGCAGGGACGTCACGTCGATGTCCTTCAGGTCGGCACCGTCGATTTCCACCGAACCCGCCGTGGGGTCGTAGAGACGGGCGATCAGGGCGACCAGGCTGGTTTTGCCGGAGCCGGATGGTCCGACGATTCCGAGGCGGGTGCCGGGCTGGACGTCAAGATCGATCCCGACAAGTGCTTCGAGGTTCTCCTCGGTGTAGCGCAGGCTGACTGAATTCATAACCACGTGGCCGTCGCCTTCGGGCAGGTCGGACGCGCCTTCCAGGGACACGATCTCCGGGTCGCGGTCCATGATCTCGAAATAACGGTTGCCCGCGGCCACGGCGCGCTGCGCCATGCCGAGGGCCATGCCGACCATACGCAGCGGTGAGGCCAGCAGGATCATGTACAGGTAGAAGGAGGTGAACTGGCCGATGTTCATCGAACCGTTCAGCACGGCGTGGCCGCCGATCAGCAGGACCAGCGCGGTCCCGATCTGGGGCAGGGCACCGATCAGGGGGGAGAAGAATGCCTGGATCCGGGTCGACTTGATGCTTTGGTCGAACAGCCGGGTAACTGCCCCCTGAAACCGCACAAGCTGGTGGTCCTCCTGGCCGAAAGCCTTGACCACCCGGATGCCGGTTACGTTCTCTTCCGCTTCGGCCGTGAGCTCAGCGATGCGCTGCTGGACTTCCTGCATGGCCGGCCTTGACTGGCGGGAGAATCGCACCGCGGTGAGCACTACGAACGGAGCGGGGGTGAGTGCGATCAGGGCGAGCCACGGATTGATGAAGAACATGATGGTGCCGGCCAGCAAAACGGTCAGGAGGCTCTGAGAGAAAAAGATCAGGCCGTAGCCGAGGAAGAAACGGATGGCACCGATGTCGACCGTGGCCCGGGACATCAGCTGGCCGGTCTGCTGGGTGTCGAAGAACCCGAGTTCAAGCCGCTGCAAGTGCCCGTAGATGTTCTCCCGCAGGTCGAATTCGACCGCGAGCGAGACCTTGCCGGCGATGACCCGCCGGACCAGGGTCAGCAGCAGCCGCAGCACTGCGGCGCCGAGAATAAACAGCACAAGGTCCAGCAGGTCCGCTTTGTTGCCGGAGTTGATTGCGTCGACGGCCTTGCCGATCAGCCACGGGATCAGCACGGTGACACCCATCGCCCCCCAGGCGAAGATCAGGGATCCCCAGAGCTCACGCCGGTGAGGGCGCAGAAAGAGGAGCAGTCTGCGGAAGGTGGGCATCAGACGTACTATATAAAATGAAGTATTGTGGCTTCGGGGCTTTCGGCAGCCGGATGGTCCAGGCCGGGGCCGGGGGAGCTTCAGGACCGCCGGTTTGGTGCCGGAATTCGTAAGCGTGTCGCCATTTGCGGCGGCTGATTCAAGGGTCAGATCCGGTCAGCACAACTAACCATCACGCCGACTTGCGGTGCCGCCATCTACTGTGCCCCTGTGGACGAAAACATCGTCAAGCTCCTGATCTGCCCTCATTGCGGCATCGACCTTCGTGAAAACGGCGGGTCGCTGGTGTGCAGCAACGGCCACACCAGCAACATCGCGCGGCAGGGTTACGTGAGCCTGCTCGGAAAATACGCGGGCACGCACACCGCGGATTCGGCCGAGATGGTCGCCGCCCGCGAGCGCGTGCTCGGCTCCGGCCTCTTTGATCCGGTGTCCCGGGCGATCGCTGAAAAGGTGGCACGCCCGGGACTCGAAGAAGTTGATGGGGCAATCGTCGACCTCGGCACCGGAACCGGCTACTACCTGTCGGCCGCGCTCGAGGCGGCCCCGACGAGGATCGGCCTCGGAATCGACAACTCAAAGTACGCGGCTCGCAAAGCAGCGAAGAGCCATCCCCGGGCAGCTGCCGCCGTCGCCGACATCTGGGACGGCCTGCCGGTCCGGGATGGGGGAGCGGCAATCGTGATCAACGTCTTCGCGCCCAGGAATGGAGCGGAGATCGATCGAATCCTTACTGACGGCGGGCGCCTGATCGTGGTCACGCCGAATCCCGATCACCTCCGGGAACTGATCGAACCATTCGGGATGGTCGGAGTCGATCCGGACAAAGAAGAGCGTCTGGAAAAGAGCCTCGGCGAGGTCGGCGACGAGATGGAAAGTCGATCAGTTGAGTGGACGATGGAACTCAAGCCTTCCGAAGTGCGGGACCTGATCGAAATGGGCCCGAGCGCCGGGAGGTTGGAGTCGGGGAAGCTCGATGAGCTGATCAGCGGACTCGACGAACGGACCAGCGTTACCGGTTCTGTCCGGATTTCATCAAGCGGCGACTAGGTCGCGAGGACCAGGGCGAGCCAGATGGCTGCCGCGACCAACGAAACGATGATGACCCGGTTCCCCATGGGGTTGCCTTCGCTTCTCATGTAGATGCCGAAGAGAAGACCGATCGGCGGAACGATGATGCCGATGACGAAGCCGGCATATTCGTTGCTCGACATGCTGGTTCCGTCGCGGTTCTGCTTGCGTTCTTCGGGGTCCATCGATCCAGACTATTGGGGCGTGGGCTGCAGACGGGACTCCCCGTCGTCATTGTCGCCTCCCAAGGACAATCATCGTCTATTGTTTCACTGGCAATAGAGGTCTGATTCCATCCGCCACGAGGACCGGGAGAGCGCATGATCGAGAGAAAAGACGCCACCAGTTTCACCAGGGCTTCGCATGATGAAGTCCTGAAAAAGCTGCCGTTCGAGGACCGGCGCGACTTTGATGAAGCGACCCGTGGGTTTGTCGCTCCGCTCGCCGACGGACCGATCGTCAAAGAGGACGGCGACTGGGTGTTCGACCCGCACCGGCTGAACTTCATCGAGGATGGCAGCGACTCCCCCGACACGGTCAATCCAAGCCTCTGGCGCCAGGGGCAACTCATGGCCAGGGGCGGACTTTTCGAAGTTTCCGACCGGATCTACCAGGTACGAAACCTCGACGTTTCCAACCTGACCATCGTCGAAGGTGACACCGGCCTGATCGTCATCGACCCGTTGATCTCGTCCGAGACGGCGAAAGCGGCGATGGATCTCTACTTCCAGCATCGTCCGAAGAAGGATGTCGTGGCGGTCATCCACTCGCACAGCCACGTTGACCATTACGGCGGAGTGCGCGGTGTGGTCGATGAACAGGATGTGATCGAAGGCCGCACGAAGATCATCGCCCCGGAGGGTTTCCTCGAAGCCGCGGTCGCCGAGAACGTGATGGCCGGCAACGCCATGACCCGCCGTGCGATGTTCCAGTTCGGAGGCCTGCTGGCGCCGGATGAAAAAGGCACGGTCGGCGTCGGGCTCGGAGTCGGCGTTTCGCTCGGAACGGTGACCATGCTTGCCCCGACTGACCACATCACTGAAGCCGGCCAGAAGATGGTGATCGACGGCCTCACATTCGAGTTCATGCCGACGCCGGACACTGAAGCTCCGGCCGAGATGCATTGGTATATCGAGGAACTTCGCGCCGTAACCGCGGCCGAGAACTGCACCCACACACTCCACAACACCTATGCGATCCGCGGGGCGCAGATCCGCGATCCGCAGGCCTGGTCGCATTATCTGAACGAAACGATTGACCGCTGGGCTGCGAAATCTGACGTGATGTATGGCATGCACCACTGGCCGGTCTGGGGGCAGGAACGTATTCACGAGATGCTGAGCAAAGGCCGCGACGCCTACCGCTACATCAACGATGAAACCCTGCGCCTGGCCAACCACGGCAGCACCCCGGACGAGATCGGGGAAGAGGTGAAGCTGCCGGAATCACTGGCGGGCCACTGGGCCCTGCGTGAGTACTACGGCACGATCAACCACAACGTCAAGGCGACCTACGCCAAGTATCTGGGTGCATATGACGGCAATCCAGCTCACCTCCACGGCCTGCCGCCGACCGAGGTCGGCGCGAAGTACGTCGAGTTCATGGGCGGGGCCGATGAGGTCCTTCGGAAGGCAAAAGAGTCATTCGACCGCGGCGAATACCGCTGGGTGGCCGAGGTTCTGAACCACGTCGTTTTCAGTGATCCGGAGAACCGCGAGGCCCGCGAACTGGAAGCTGACGCGATGGAGCAGATGGGGTACCAGACGGAATCATCTACCTGGAGAAACGCTTATCTGAACGGGGCTCAGGAGCTCCGTTTCGGAACCCCGTCACTTCCTTTCGAGGTCGGAACGGGCAGCCCGGACACGATTCGTGCCCTGACTTTCGCGATGATCCTCAACTATCTGGGGATCAGGCTGAACGGGCCCAAGGCCGCTGGTCATGAGGTAACCCTGAACCTGGTCCTGACCGACGCCCGCGAGGAAGCGATCCTGCGCCTGGTCAATGGCACTCTCAGCCATTCGCTCGAGCGTCGTGACGAAACGGCAGACGCCACGGCGACGACAACCCGCGAAACGATCAATCGTCTTGTCGCTGACGAAATCACGATCGAAGCCGCAATCGAATCCGGCGAGATCTCGGTCGATCCCGATGCCGCACCATTGATCGAAGTGTTTTCGTTGATGGACAAGTTCAGTCTCTGGTTCAACGTCATAGAGCCATAAATGGTCCTATTGCTACGTCGATGATCAGGCGATGATCAGGCGATGATCATCTCCGAAATCAAGGGCGAGACAAAAATCCCGCCTTCACCACTGATGTAGCGCCGGTCGGGCCGGGCTTCTGTGTTTTCGGAAACCTGCGAAACGGGTATGTGTCTCGTATGCCCACCGAACAAGACACACCCACTGCAACTCTGAAGGTTCTGCTTGTAGCCGACGAGGAGTTCCGTGGGCCGGATTTCATGGACGAGATCCGTCAGCACATCGAGGGGCGCTCGGCCGAAGTTTCGGTCTTCGTAATCGCCCCCGCGCTCGCCAGCTCCGGGCTCGAACACGAACTGGCTGCATTCGACGAACCGATCAGGGAAGCCACGGTTCGACTCGAGAACATCCTCACCGAGCTCAGGGGAGTGGGAATAGAGGCGGTCGGTGAAGTGGGTGACGGAGATGTAATCGTCGCGATCGGCGACGGCCTGCGGGAATTCGATCCCGACGAGATCATGCTCGTCTCTCACACCGACAAGGCCGAGGCCTACGGCGAGAAGGACCTCTGGAAGAACATCGAGCACGAGTTCCACCAGCCGGTGGTCCAGTTGATCGTCGGCAACCCGGCCGCTGGTGAAAAGCCTGAACTGGTCGAAACGCACCGGGATCCGGGCCGGGAAGAGACCGAACAGGAAATGATCGAGCGAACCCGCAACGTGCCCCCGTTCACCAAACGTGACCTGATCGGGATGATGGTCGGATTCTTCGGCACCATCGCCCTCGGGTTGATCGCAGTCGGTGCCGGATCCGCGGGAGCCGACGGCAATGGTGGAATCTCGGGAGGAGCAGCGGCCGTACTGCTGCTGGCGATTGGCGCATTTCTGATCAACGCAGCCCATATCGTCGGATTGCTTTTCTTCCAGAGCGTCCGCTACACGGGTGTCTGGGAAAAATTCATGGCCCGGCTGGCGATGCTCTACACGATCCCCGCGATCGTCGTTTCGCTGATCATCTGGGCCACGGTCTGACCAGTTTTGTCGGGTTCATGCCGGGTAACTGTTGGGCAGGCACCTACCGAAGGAGTACCGAATGAGTGATGAACTGAGTGGCAAACGTGTGGCCATCCTGGTCGCGAACGAAGGAGTCGAGCAGGTTGAACTCACCGCCCCGCTCGAGGCATTGAAGAACGCGGGCGCCGAGGTTGACCTGATTGCTCCCGAGACCGGTGAAGTCCAGGCGTTCAATCACCTCGACAAGGGCGAAACGTTTCGCGTCGACCACACTGTGGCCGAGGTGAATCCTGGAGACTACGCCGGTCTGGTCCTGCCGGGAGGCGTTGCCAATCCCGACCAGTTGAGGACTGACGAAAAAGCAGTCGCTTTCGCCAGAGGCTTTTTCGAAGCCGGCAAGCCGGTTGCCGCGGTCTGCCACGCCCCGTGGATCCTGATCGAAGCGGACGTGGTCCGCGACCGGACCCTCACTTCATGGCCCAGCCTGAAGACCGACATCGAGAATGCGGGAGGTATCTGGGTCGACGAAGAAGTGGTCGTCGACGAAGGGTTCGTCACCAGTCGGAACCCCGATGACTTGCCTGCGTTCTGCGCGAAGATGGTTGAAGAGATAGCGGAAGGCAGGCACGTCGGACAAACGGCCTGACCCCCACTGCTCCGGCGGGGCTTTCATCGCTCCGCCGGAGATAGGGGCGTTATCCCTCGGCTTCGTACCTGCCGTGGGCCGGCAGCAGTATCCAGAAGCTGACGAACATTGCCAGCGCAAGAACGGCGACGATGATGGTCGCTGCTGTCCCGTAAAGGACATCGGTGATCAGGGTTACCGCTCCGGTCATGGCAAGTCCCAGGGTGCAGACGCCGGCGATCGCCAGTTTGTTGCCCAGCTTGACCAATCGTTCTTTCTGCTGAAGGCGGAAAGTGAACCGGTGGAAAGCGGTCGGGGTAATGAACAACGCGGTCGAAATCGCGGTTAGCAAGAGGGTGATGAAGTAGATCGCCTCTTGTGTATCGGTCACTTCGGTGAAGTTCTGCTGGAACGGAACAGCCAGCAGGAAAGCGAAAAGCACCTGAACGCCCGGCAGGCAGATCCTCAGTTCCTGAAGCAGCTCACTCAGGTTTCGGTCCAGCCGCTCACTTTTGTTCTCTGACATCGGTTCATCTCCTCTCGATCAGGTCTCTGACACACTTTTCGATTCGACTGCGCAGCTTCGGTGATGACCCTACTTCCCAATTCTTCGGGACGTCGATGCGGCGGCCGCCATTTCTATATCGGTCGAGCACACGGGGGTCAATGTAGGAACTGCGACTGACTGCTGGAGTGTTGCCCAGCTGTCCCGCCACTGCTTCCACGGCCTCCCGGATACGTCGCTCCCGTCCGCGCTTTGTTTCAGGCACGTCACCGGTTCCCAGGTCCACCGCGGCCAGCACCGTTCCAGGTCCGGAAGTCCTTGGCCGTGAAACGCTCATCGGTATGTTCCTGGATGTAGTCGTTGATCTGGCCCGAACGTACGTCTTCCCAGACCCGTCCTGACTTGTAGACGAGAAAGTCATCCGGCCCGGAACGTCTCCGCAGAAGTGCCTCCGAAATCTTCCTGACATCGGCATCGTGAACATCCTGGATCCGGTCCATGGATCCTTTTGCCGAGTACTCGAAGCGCACACCGCCATCGTCGGTGAGCGTGACTTGGCTCTTGAGAATGGTTGCAACTCCGTAGGTCTTGTTGTCTTCCGCGTACTGCTCGCTGCCGATCCTGAAAAACCCGAGATCCATCAGCCGGACCGCGCAGGCGATCAGACGTCTTCCCAGGCAGGAGGAATCGCCAGGGTTTTGATCCGGTCGACGAGGTTGTCTTCGGTGATCCGGTCACCGTCATTATCGATGAAGATGAATCCACTGCTGGCTCGGCGGCGGGTCATGCCGGACCTGGCACAGTCAGAACGCTTCAGGCGAGGCACTGCGTCAGTCGTCTTTCAGGGCTTCGGCCAGTTGCTTTTTGCTCATCGCGGAACGGCCTGCGAGGTCACGCTTCCGGGCGAGATCGTAAAGCTCGTCGCGGGAAAGTCCACCAAGCGCATCTCTCGGCCTGGACTTCGACGGAGCCGACCGTTTGCCGGCCGGCTTCTTCTTCCCGGCGTTCTTCTCGAGCGTCTTGCGTAGCGCTGCCATCAGGTCCGGCGCGGCCTTGAGGTCGTCTTCAGCCACCTGGTCCGGGGCTTTCACGGTTTCGCCCTTGCGTTTCGCCTTGACCACTTTTGCCAGACGTTCTCGATAGCAGTCGCTGTAGCTGGAGGGATCCCACTTGACACTGCGTTTTTCGATTATGGCAACCGTGTCTTCGATTGCCGCCGATTCGGCCTTGTGCTCCGCCACTGGCACCAGATCCACGGGTCTCACTTCGTCGGCGAACTTCATCGTGCTGAGGGCCAGCGCGCCTTCATGCTCACGGACTGCGGCCAGGTACTCCTTGGTGTGCATCACGAAACGCCCGATGGCCACCTGATTGCTGTCACCGATTGCTTTCACCAGCAATTCATAGGCCCGCAGGGTCCCGGCGGCGCCGTCGGCCGGAAGCAGGTAGTAGGCCTGATCGAAGTAGATCGGGTCGATCTCATCGAGGTCGGCGAAAGATTCGATCTCGATCGTCCGGCTACGCTCCGGCTGGACGTCTTCGAGTTCTTTCTCGGTAAGTACGACCATCTTGCCATCGACCTCGATCCCGCGGCCGACTTCGTCCCACTTGACCTCTTTGCCGTCCTTGCTGGAAAAGCGTTTGTGATGGACGCGGGATCCATCCTTCCCGTGGAGTTCGCGGAAGTGGAAGTCCAGATCCCGGACAGCATTGGCCATCCGTACGGGCACGTTGACAAGCCCGAAACCGATACTTCCTTTCCACATCTGAGCCGGCATCAGGCTTTCGCCTTCTGCGCGTCGAGGCTGGCTTCGAGAGCGGCGGAAAGGTCATCATCGTTCTTCGCAGCCGTCTTGCGTGATTTCTTCTGCTTTTTGCCTTTGGCTTTCGCGTCGACCAGCTTCTGGACCGCGTCCCGATGTTCGTCTTCGTGTTCATCCGGATCGAACGGCTCGTGGAGCCCGTCAATCAGACTGGCCGCCATCGAGACCTCTTTCGCCTTCGGGCTCTTTTTCGGAGGGGCGATCTTCAGGTCCCTGCCGTGAACGATCTCGTCTTCAAAATGAAGGGTGTGAATGGTCAGCACGTCCTGGCGGCTGCGCACGGCAACCAGGTACTCACGATTGTGGAAGCTGAACCGGCCGATACCGGCCTTTCCGGTCTTCTCGAGGGCCCTTTCGAAAACGACGTAGGGTTCCGGGTCGTCGCGGAAGCCGGCGTAGTAGGTCCGGTTGAAGTACATGGGATCGATTTCGTCTGCGTCAACGAATTCGTCGAGCTCAACGACTTTCCCGCGATCACCGGAAGCTGCCTTGACTTCGTCCGGGGTCAGGATCACGTATTCGTCATCGTCTACTTCGTAGCCCTTGACGATCTCGTTGTACTCCACTTCGGTGTCTTCGGCGTCGCAAATACGTCGGTGTTCGAGCGGTGCGCCGTCCTTCAGGTTGACTTCACGGAAGCGGATCGTTTTTGACTCTGTGGCTGAATACAGCTTGATCGGAACCTTCACGAGGCCGAAAGTAATAGTGCCGTTCCAGATTGATCTGAGTGCCATGAAGAGAAATTACCCCTGACGGCTGTTCTCAACCGGGAGCGGGGAATCCGCAACAATCCGTGCCGTTCGGAATAAAAGATGATCATCCGGGTACATCAGACTCGAAGGCAATTTTTCTGCGACGCGGGTAGCCGATACGGACCTCGCAGCCAACGAGAGGACTTCGACCAAATGCCAGATGTGATCGAGCCGATGAAGGCAAAGCTCGCAGAGGCTCCAGCTACATCTGATGAGTGGGCCACCGAGATCAAATGGGATGGGGTCCGGGCGATCGCATTCTGCGAGGCCGACGGCCTGCGTCTCCAGGGCCGCCGTCTGAACGACATCACCGGGCTGTTCCCCGAAATTGCACCGCTGGCTGATGTGCCCGAAGCTGCCGGCACCATTCTCGATGGAGAACTGGTCGCTTTTGACGAACATGGAATCCCCGATTTTCAGCGGATCCAGAAACGGCTGAAACGCTCGAGCCGAAGCTCTGGCGAAAAGCCGGCCAGGAGTTATGCCGCGACTTTTGTGATCTTTGACATCCTTAAGGCCGATGGAAGGGACGTACGGGACCTGCCGTACTGCGAACGCCGGGCGCTGCTCGAAGCCCGCCACCTCCATGGCCGAAGCTGGCAGACGCCTGACTATCTGGTGGCTGATATCGAATCGACCCTGGAAGCAACCGCGGAACAGGGGCTCGAGGGGCTCGTTGTGAAGCGGCTCGACAGCTCCTACCACGGTGGCAAGGCAGGTCGGGACTGGCTCAAGTTGAAGAACCGGTATCGACAGGAGTTCGTGGTTGGTGGCTGGCTCGAAGGCAAGGGCGCGCGGGCAGACGGCATCGGATCCCTGCTGCTCGGATACTGGGCCCACCAGCAGGGGCACGGCGAGCACCTGCGGTTCGCCAGTCGTGTCGGATCCGGTTTCAGCGAAGGTGACCTCAAAGTCATTCAAGATGAGCTGCACGGTTTTGAACGCCAGACTTCGCCTTTCGTCGACATGCCGGAGATTCCCGGTGCTCATTTTGTGAATCCACTGAGAGTGGTTGAGGTGGAGTTCTCGGAATGGACGCACGACATGAGGCTGCGCCATCCGGTGTTCATCGGCATGCGCCGGGACAAAGACCCGGGCGAAGTCCGCCGCGAATCATCTGACGACCCGAACTGACCATGGGCTTCATCGACGGGGCAGAAGAAGTCGCCCCCGGCCGGTACGACATTGAACTCGATGGTCGCCTGCTCAAGGTAAGCAACCCGGACCGGGTTCTGTTCCCGCAGACGGGCTTTTCCAAGGCAGACCTGATCAACTACTACGTGAATGTTGCGCCGGCGCTGCTGCCACACCTGGCGGACCGCCCGGTGACCCTGCGGCGTTTCCCGGGAGGGGTCGAGTCGCCCGGCTTCTGGGAGAAGCACTGTGCGGGAGCCCGCCCGGATTGGGTCAAAACGGCTTCCGTTGAAAGCAGCTCGGGCGGCGATACCGTCGACTACTGCCTTGTTGACGAGGCGGCAACCCTGGTCTGGCTGGCCAACCTGGCGGGCATCGAGATCCACACCTCCCTCGCGGCAGCCGCTGGCCGTGATTCGCCGGATTCGGTCGTCTTCGACCTCGACCCCGGTGAGCCGGCAGGACTGGTCGAGTGTGCGCATGTAGCGATGACGATCGCCGGGACCCTTGAACAGTTCGGCCTGCGGTCACTGGTCAAGACTTCGGGATCGAAAGGACTGCAGATGTACGTCCCACTAAATACCGGCGCGAGCTACGAAGAGACAAAACCGTTTGCGCGGACAATCGCGAGGGCGCTGGAGTCAGAGATGCCCGACCTGGTGGTTTCGAGCATGAAGAAAAGAGTTCGTGAGGGAAAGATCCTGGTGGACTGGAGCCAGAACTCCGTTCACAAGACCACCGTAAGCGTTTATTCGATTCGGGCTCGCCCAGATCCATCGGTCTCAAGCCCTGTGGGCTGGGACGAAGTGGAGTCGGTGCTCGATTCGCGGGATGCTTCCGAACTCATATTCGGCCCGGAAGACGTTCTCATGCGAATCGCCGAAAGGGGAGAAATCTTCGGGCAGCTCCTGACTCTCAGGCAGGAGCTGCCTTCGCTCTAGGCGGCGCGGGCGCGGGTGGTTCTGGCTTCGAGCTGTTCGAGGCTGCGGCGCAGCAGGCGGGAGACGTGCATCTGCGAGTAGCCGATGCGGTCGGCGATCTCTGACTGGGTCATGTCTTCGATGAAACGAAGGCGCAGGACCCGCTTCTCGATCGAAGACAGGTCCGACATTGCTTCGCGAATCTCGTCCTGCTCGTCGACCAGCTCGAAGTTTGCGTCGGTCACACCAACCCGGTATTCGGGCGTGCGGCCTTCTTCGTCTTCGGGCTGATCAAGGGAAACCGGCAAACGCTCGATCCGGGCGACCATGACTTCTTCGACGGCAGACTGATCGAGGCCGGACTGGCTGGCAATTTCTTCCACGGTCGGGGTGCGGTGGAGTTCGGCACCAAGGTCGTTGGCGGTTGTCTCGACCGTCCGGATGTTCTCCTGGAGACCACGCGGCACCCGCACCATCCAGACCCGGTCACGGAAGTAGCGCTTCAGCTCGCCGAGGATCGTGGGGGAGGCGAATGCGGCAAATGGAGTGCCCTGGTCCGGCTCGAAACGGTTGACTGCATTTACAAGGCCGACGGATGCGACCTGGACCAGATCATCAAAAGATTCGTTAGCTCCGCGATAGCGCGAAGCCAGGCTGCGGGCGAAAGGCAGATAACGAGCCATTAGTTCTTCTCGGGCCCGGGGGTTCGTGTCTCTAGCCGCCCAAAGGCGGGCTTCGCAGGCCAGATGCTGCCCGATGCCACTGGGATCACGGTGTTCATTCGAAATCTGCCTCGTCTGCATGATGATCAGCTTCTCTCCATTGGAATTATGTTCCGTCGAGTTGCTGCCCTGGAACCCTGTTCAGTGAGGGCCGTGCAGTGTCCTTGGTAAAAACGTATCACCTGAACATGGATGTACGCAAGTACATCGCGGAATTTAGCCGTACGATTCTGTTTATCCGGCTCTGCAAGAGAGAAACGACGGTGATTATGATTTTCGTGCAGATATGGAACTTGAGATTTCCGCATGAACAAGGGAGAACTGAGCACCGTAAGAAAGAACTTGGTGTATGTGGGAAAACGACCGTTCTTCATAAATGTCATTTAGACGGCCCCCTGTCATCCCTCGGAATATCGTTCGTTAAAACGATATTTGCGGGTCGAGACATACTCGTACTACGATGCGGCAATCCGATCAGATCATTTTCTTCCGCAGGGTCGTTCACGCCTCTGTAACGAGTAGGACGGTTCGCCTGCTTAGCCTTTCTCCCATGTCATTCAGGGAGAGCTTCACCGCAGGAATAGCGCTGTTCATCGCCACCCTCGCAGTTGCCCTTCCGGGCTCCGCGCAGGCCAGCGGGCCGATGGACGCGCCGGCGATCACGATCGAGCCGCTGACCGGAATGCCCTTCGGCGATTCGGAGGTCAACAGTTACAGCCTGTCGCAAAGGGTCGCGATCCGAAGTTCCGGCGTCACCGATCTGGCGATCACGCGGATTTACTTCGCCGGGCCCGATGCCTCCGATTTTGCTCTGGACGAGCCGACGCCGTGTCCGGCCATCATGGTGGCCGCCACGAGTTGTACATTCCCCGTCTATTTCGCGCCGAAGACTCTCGGACCAAAAACGGCGATGCTTCAGATGGAAAGCAATTCCGTGGGAGGTACCGTTTCGATTCCGCTCAGCGGCAACGGTACGCCGGAGATCGTGGATTCGGAACCTGCCCCCGACGTTTTCTTCAAGAAGAAGCCCACGGCGACGATCAGGATTCGGGCGGCGAAACTCAAAGCGCTCACGGTCAGGTTTGGCAGCGATCAGCCCGGCGCTACATTCCAGTGCAGCGTCAGCGGCAAGCCGTTCAGCGAATGCAGGTCACCGGCCGTCCTGAAGAACCTGAAGCCCGGAAAGTACAATTTGAAGGTGAAAGCGAGCATTGACGGCAGGACCGGTCGGGCCGCTACGGCCCGCTTCAAAGTGGTGCGATCCAAGAAGTAGGGCGGCCGTGGACCTTTAGTACGGTCCGACGATGCGAGGTGATGACTCAGACCTGGTCTGGTCCAGCGATCATGGTGACCTGCGAAAGGAACCGGCGGTCGGCGGCGGCAACCCAAAGCGCGGCAAGGCCAGGAAGCGGCCCAGCCAGCCACCGGCCAGAGTCGCGCCCGGCACCAGGATGAAAGTGCGCCGCGAGGTGGCCGGACGCAAAGGCAAGGCGGTGACCACGGTGACCGACATCGCGTTACCGGAAACCGAACTCAAGGTTCTTGCCCAGCAGCTCAAGAAACGCTGCGGGGTAGGTGGCACCAGCAAAGGCGGCCGCATCGAACTTCAGGGTGACCACCGCGATGTCGTCCTCGCTTTCCTCAAGGACGCCGGCCACGATGCGGTCGCGGCCGGCGGCTGATCAGCAGCGAACTGGCGGAAGAATTCAGGTCCTCGCCGGTGGCGGATCGCCGGCGCTGGCGAGTAGGCTGCGGCCATGAGCGACCACATGGAGACACCCGAAGAAATCCAGGAAGAGATGAAAGAGCTGGGCATCGACAACGATGCCACCGGAGAGCCGGATCTTTTCATCTCCGGGCCACTGCTCAAGGTAGCTGCCGCGGTTCTGGCCGTAATTCTCGTGATCGGTGCGCTCTACCTCGTCTTCTAGCTGCCTGGTGGCTGTTTTCGTCTTGATAAAGCGGAGAGAATGAGATATAGTTGCTTTAGCAACTACTTTCATAGAACGCGAAAAAGACAAAGATGAACACCGGGATAACAGGAACCAGCAGCAAGGCAGCCGACCAGGCAACCTGGTCACCGGACGAGACCGCAGCCCACGGCCCCGTCCATCTGGACGTGACCCATGGTGAACGGTCCCTGCTTTTCTGGCGTGACGTGCTCGGCCTCGAAGTCATCTCCCGGGATGATTCGGCCATCAATGTGGGCACCGGGGGCAAGGCCCTGCTTGTCCTGCACCCGGGAGCCGAAAGGGTGGCGCTGAGTGGCCATGCCGGTCTGTACCACGTTGCGGTGCACGTTCCCGACGCTGCAGAGTTCGCTTACGTACTGGCCCGTCTGTTCTCGGCGCATTACCCGAACAGTCCGACCGAGCACTGGTTCTCCAAGGCGACCTACCTCGACGACCCCGATGGCATCGGAGTGGAGATCACGCTCGAGACCCCGGAGCGGGTCCAGGGCGTAACCGTCGAAGGCGGACGTCCGATGCTGATTGACAGCGACGGAATCACCCGGCCCGGGGTCGACCACCTGGATCTGGAAGAAACGATGAAGCACCTGGATCCGAACGAAACCGACCGGCCGCTCAAGGCCGGAACCTGGATCGGCCATGTCCACCTTCACGTAACCGATATGGACGAGGCCGAGCGGTTCTACGGAAATCTGCTCGGATTCGAGAATGGCTATCCCCTGCCCGGCACCGGAATGTCGGACGTACATTTCAACGGTGCTTTCAGGCACCGGATCGCGTTCAACGTGTGGCAGGGGCCTGATGCGGTCCAGGCTCCGGCCGGCACTTCCGGCCTGAGGCATTTCACCCTTGTATATCCGGGAACGGCTGAACTGGAGACAACCCTTACCCGTCTGAGCGCCGACGGGTATGAAGCCACGACGGTGGCAGACGGTTCACTGGTGCGCGATCCGGCCGGCAATGCAATTCTGCTGACCGCGGCCTGATCGGCAGCTATCCTGTTCCCATGGCAGACGGAATTGAATCCAGCGAAGACCTGAAAAAGCAGATGGAGGAGCTGGAGCTGAACGCTCCCGGGAGTGACGAGACGGCCGACGTCGGCTAGTGCCAGGACCACAGGACAGGTACATCACTTCCGCGGTTGTTGCCACGAATGCAGCCGCGGCAGATCTGCTTTCCCGCCGGAAGCCGCCGATCCACGAGAAACCCGAGCAACTGGCTGACTTCCGAAAAGCCCTGCGCAGCAGCCTCAGGGGCAACCCCTATGGATTCGTGGCGCGGGAATCCCAGCTACAGGTCCGGGCTCGACTTGCCCCGGCATTTCCGGGGTTGGATGCAGTCGACCTGGCGATCGAACAGCAGGGGGTTCCCAAAGTCCTGTTCGAGATGAAGCTCGGCAGCACAGAGCTCGGGAACTCGGTCTGGGATATCTGCAAGCTGGCAGTCGCCCTGAAGGAAGACGTGACCCGGCGTGCGTTCATGATCGGCGGGGCACCTCTCGGCGGTTGGCGGGTGAGGGGTTCCGGGCCGGGCCTCTTCGAGACCAGGCGGTGGGAGCCCTACCGGTTGCTGGCCACCTACAGGGACCGGTTCGAAACCCGATCAACGATCCCACGAAAGCTCCCGTTGGAGATCAGGACGGGATTGCTCAGCACCGTTCGTTTCAGGACCGGGAAAGAGGACTTTGAAATGCGGCTGGTCGAGGTGATCCTGGACCGGACTGAATACGTTCCGATCGACCAGGACCGGTCCAACTGGTCATCGTCGGCCGACCGCGCCGGGACGATCTAACCAGCGACGTATCTGGTCGGTTGAAGCACCGCTTCAGCCAGGGCTTCGGTCCGGATGTGGGTGATCTTCTGGTACTCGGGGTCCATCACCATCTCCAGGAATGCGGATCGGCTCGGATACTTGACCAGCACCACCGCGTCCCACTGCACTCCGTCGTTCGGAACCAGCGGAGTGATGGCATCACCGAAGTAAAGGAGCTCGGCCTTGACCCGGGCCATGTGCGGCACGGTCAGGGCGGCGTACTCGCCATATCGAGCCTGCCCACCGTCCGGCTTGTAAGCGAGAAGGTTGAGCATCACGATCGGCTCACCATCATCTTCGGCGATGAAGGTCTGGACGGTTTCGGGAGTCGGGTCGACTGACATGTGCTGATCCTTCCAGATTCCTATGCCGCCAGCTACGGCCGGTCGTCAGGCCGGGTACTTGCCCGCCCGCAGTTCCTCTCGAAGTTCAGTCCGGCGGATCTTTCCGCTCACTGTCTTCGGAAGTTCGCCGACGAAATGGATCTCCCTCGGGTACTTGTAAGGAGCCGTGGTCTTCTTGACGAAATTCTGGAGTTCGGTGGCGAGTTCCGGGCTGCCTTCATATCCGTCGGCGAGGATGCAGAAGGCGCACACGACCTGCGTGCGTTTTTCGTCATCGCGTCCGACCACGGCCGATTCGACCACGGCCGGGTGTTCGATCAAGGCGGACTCGACTTCGAAAGGCCCGATGCGATACGCGGAAGAGGTGATCACGTCATCGTTCCTGCCTTCGAACCAGAAGTAACCGTCGCTGTCGCGGGCGGCTTTGTCACCGGAGTGGTACCAGCCGTCGACGAATACCTCGGCGGTCGCTTTGTCCTTTCCTTCGTACTTCTCGAAAAGCCCGATCGGGCGTTTCGGGTCGGTACGAATGCAGACCTCACCAACCTCTCCGTCCTCCGCCGGTTCGCCATCCTCATTCAGGATTTCGACCTGCCATCCTGGCATGGCTTTACCCATCGAACCGGGGCGAACTTCAAGAGACGGGAAGTTGGCCAGGACAAGCGACATTTCGGTCTGGCCGTAACCATCGTGGATCGTGAGTCCGGTGCGTTCTTTCCACTCGCGAATGACTTCCGGGTTGAGTGGTTCACCGGCGCCGGTGCAGTGGCGGAGCTCGGGCAGGTCGAACAGTGTCCGGTCTCCCTGGACCACGCTCCGATAGAGGGTGGGAGGGGCGCAGAACGAAGTGATGTGGTGGTCCCGGACGATCCCCAGGATCATTTCCGGGGTGGGCTGGGCCAGCTGGACCTGCACGACCGTTGCCCGCTCGTGCCATTGACCGAAAAGGCCTCCGAATGCGGCTTTCGCCCAGCCCGAATCGGTCACGGCCCAATGGCGATCGCCGGCCCGGAGGTCGTGCCAGAACCGGGCCGTTGTCACGTGGCCGAGCCCGTACTCCTGCGTGTGGCGAACCATCTTCGGCTCGGAGACCGTGCCGCTGGTGAAGTAGAGCATCATCGGGTCGTCGCGGTGGGTCGGTGAGTCAGGCAGTTCCTCGTCGCCCGCATCCGCAATGAGCCTGCCCAGATCGAGCCAGCCATCAGGGGTCTCATCATCCGAAGACCAGCAGATTTTCGTGCGCAGGCTTGCCAGGCCGGATTCGACTTCATCGACCTTGGCGGCTCCGGGGACGTCAGTGATCGCGGCCGTTGCTTTCGATTGACCGATCCTGAACCTGATGTCCTTGGGGGTCAGCAGGTTGGGCCCCGGCATCGGCACCGCGCCGATCCTGATCGCTCCCAGAACAGCCAGGTACCACTCGGCCACCCGTGGCAACATGATGAAGACCGGGTCGCCTGGTTTCACGCGCTGGTCCATGAGGGCACGGGCGGTCCGATCGGCGAGCGAAAGGAGTTCGGCCACCGTGTGGCTGGATAACTCGCTCCCGTCGGCATCGATCGAGACCAGCGCCACGGCTTCCGGATCTTCATCGGCCCAGGCACCGAGGATGTCAACCACCGGGTTGAACCGTTCCGGAACTTCGAGATCCCACCCCGCGTAGGTGCTTTCGTAATCGACCATGTTGGGTTCGTCGCCACGTGATGGCTGCCGCGCTGTGCTCATGTCTCATCCTCCCGGGATTCGATCGAGGTCTACGGGGTTTCTACCCGAATGGCATCTGATCGAACACTCGACACCGCAGCCGAACGCCCGAATGGACCTTTTCTGGCAGCTCCAGAGAATATTTTCGAAGCCCGCGTAAGAAAACCCGGCCTGATCCGTTACGTGGGTGAGAGCGAAATTGTTCGCTCCGGTAACGGAAGGTTTTCCCATGTTGCGCAGGTCCGCTTCTCTGATATCCAGACTTACGATCCTCGTGCTGTCGGTGGCCGGGCTGTTGCTGGTTAATGGCGCGTCGTCGCAGGCGGCCGTGATCGAGGTCAACACAACGGCTGACCAGGTCGGCAATGCTCCGGGCTGTTCGCTTCGTCAGGCAGTCAGTGCGGCAGACCTCGACTTCGCCCAGGGCGGGTGTGCGGCCGGACTTGGTGCCGACACGATCAAGGTTCCGGGCGGGACGTACAAGCTCACCATTCCGGGGGACGGGGAGACGATCAACCAGACTGGTGACCTGAACGTCAACGGAGGCGGTGCACTCACGATCATGGCGTCCTCCGATTCTGCGGTCGTGATTGATGCCGCCGGAATCGACCGCGTCCTTCGTCACGCTGGCGCCGGTCAACTTTCCCTGGTCGACATCACTATCCGTGGAGGCCGGCTCAACCCGATGACCAACGGTAGTGGCATCCTCAACTCATCCGGTCTGCTGGCCCTTGAAGGAGTAACCGTGACTGACAACTCGGCCCAGGCTGGTGCCGGTGGCGGCATCTCCAACCAGTCAGTGATCTCCGTGATCAACTCGACCATCTCCGGCAACAGCGCCAAGGGGAACGGAGGCGGCTACTTCGGCAGCATGGCTTCGGTCGCGACGTTCCGCAGCGTCACAGTCTTCGGCAACTCTGCCGATGCTTTCGGAACTAACTCGGGCAACGGCGGTGGTGTCGCAACCAGTGGCACACTGAACACTTTCAATACGGTGATCGCCGGCAATAACGACAACTCGCCGATGGAGGCCAACCAGGTTCCGGACTGTTCGACCGGACCCAATTTCTTCCCGCGTTACACCCTGATCGGCGTTCCCTCGCCCGCGAACTGCCTCAAGGGTTTCGACCCGGGCACGAATCTCACGGGGGATCCGAAGCTCGGTGCGCTCGGTGACCACGGCGGACCGACCGCGACCCACGTTCCGCTCGAAGGCAGCCCGCTGGCCGACGTCGGTGGAGCCATCGCGCCCGATCTCTGTCCGCCGGTCGACCAGCGCGGAGTCGCCAGGCCCCAGGGCGGCGGCTGCGACATCGGTGCGGTTGAACTCGACCCGAATGGACTGGACAAGCCGGTTGTTCCGACCACTGGCAAAGCCAGCTTAAAGCTGAAACGCGTCGGGAAGAACGTCACCCGAGCCGTCAAGGGCGGCAAAGTGACGCTGCGGATCAAGGTCCGCAACGTCGGCGACACAGCGTCCGGCTCGACCAGGGTCTGCCTGGCCATCAAGGGCAAGGCGCGGAGCGCGGTCAAGCCGGCCGGTAAGCGCTGCGTCAAGCTCGGCCAGATCCAGCCCGGCAAATCGAAAGCGGTCGGGATCAAGCTGAAGGTCCGCAAAAGCGCACCGAGTGGCCGCACCAGGGTCAGGCTGGTGGGGACGGCCGGTAACGCCGACGCCCGAAGGATCGGCATGTCCCTGCGCATCGGCTGAGCGTTTCGCCGGGCCCGGCACTCAATAACATTTGACCGGGCCCGGCTGCGTTATCTTGGCCGCATGAAACGACCTCACCCCAGCCGTTGAAGACCGCAGTGCTCGGACACATGGAGTGGGGCGAGTTCGCCCTGGTGGAGCGGGTGCCGGACCCGGGCGACATCATCCACGCCCGGGAGACGTTCGAGCTTCCGGCCGGTGGTGCCGCCGTCGCAGCAGTCCAGATTGCGCGGCTTGGTGGCGGCTGCCTGTTCATGACCGCTGCCGGATCTGACGAGCGTGGTGACCACGTGATCAAAGGTCTCGAAGAGCGTGGCCTCAGGGTTGAAGCCGTGAGGCGGGAAACGGACCAGCGCCGGGTGTTCGTTTTCCTTGACGACGACGGCGAACGAACCATCACGACGATCGGCGAGCGGCTCGGACCGGAAGTCGGGGACGCGTTGCCGTGGAACGAACTTGCTGACGTAGATGCCGTCTATGTAACTGCCGGCAACGCCGAAACACTGCGGGCGGCGCGCGCCGCGAAGATGGTGGTCGCGAGCGTCCGGGCCCGGGAAGCCCTGGTCCAGTCGGGAATCCAGGTCGACGTACTGGTTGCGAGCGCGAATGACAAAGGCGAGCTTTACGAACGTGGTGAGTTCGATCCGCATCCGCGCTGGGTGGTCCGCACCGACGGCGCCCGCGGTGGCACTCTCGAAACGGAGGATGGGACGGTGACCAAATGGACATCCGAACCGCCGACCGCTGAAAAAGTTGACAGCTACGGAGCCGGAGACACTTTCGCTGGTGGACTCACCTACGGTCTTGCTCGGGGCTTTCCGATTGAGACCGCAATCGCTTTCGCTGCGTTTTGCGGTGCGTCGTCAGTCAGGGGAAGGGGTCCGTATGCGGCTCATGTGTCCCCGGAGGAACTTCTGGCCTGGGAACAGGCCAACGGAATCAGCTAGGCAGGCCGCTGTCCGGCCAGCCTTCCGGGCCGGCACTGCCGGCGGCGTATTCAGCCAGCGGCACTTTGTCTTCCCGCCAGACCTTCTGGACTGACTCGATGATCCGCCAGCAGTCAACCGCGGTGTCGCCGCGGACCGAAATCATCGGGTCGCCTTCGAGGACTTTCCTCAGGACCTGCCCGTACTCATGAAGGTCGCCGGCACCGAAATCCGCTTCGAGCGTCACCGGATCAAGCTTCAGCGGATCACCGGGACCGTTGATGTTGAGGTCGAGCAGCACCTTGTCCGCACCGAATCCGATCCCGATCCGCAGGCGGTTTGAATCATCAGGTCCTTTGAGGCCGATCGGTGTCCACTGTGGTTCTTTGAAGTTGACGATCGCTTCTTTGCGCGGGTTACCGATGCCTTTGCCGGAACGCACCCGGAACGGCACACCGGCCCAGCGCCAGGTGTCGATCGCCAGGACGAGTTCGGCGAAGGTCTCGGTTTTCCTGGCCGGGTCGATGCCTTCTTCGTCGGAGTAGGCGATCAGGTGGCGGTTGCCCAGATCGCCCTCCGTGTAACGGGCCCGGCGGCTGAACTTTGCCGGGTCGTCGTCCCAGATCCGGGTAGCGCGGAGAACCTGCGAGGTGCTGTCACGGAAGTCACGGGAGCCCATGCTGGCCGGTGCTTCCATCGCCATCAGGGCAAGCACTTCGAGCAGGTGGCTCTGAATCATGTCGACCATCGCACCGGCCCAGTCGTAATAGCCGGCCCGGCTTTCGAGTCCGAGGTCTTCGTCCCAGATGATCTCGACGCTCTCGACGTGCTCCGAGCTGAAGAGCGGTTCTATCACCCGGTTGGCGAAGCGCAAACCGATGATGTTGATTACGGTCGAAAGGCCGAGGAAATGATCGACCCGGAAGATCTGCTGCTCGGGCACAAGTTTCGTGAGCTGTTCGTTCAATGCGATGGCACTGGTGGAATTGGTGCCGAAAGGTTTTTCCATGACCAGGCGCAGGTCGGCCGGCAGTTCCAGCTCGACCATCGCTGCGCATGCCTTCACGGTTACCGCTGGTGGCAGGGCGAAGTAGATGGTCACCTGTCCACGGCAACCGGCCAGTAGTTTCTTGATGTCGTCGGCGCTGGTTACGTCGGCCTGCAGGTAGATGGCGCCTTCGGCTGCGCGGTCGACGGTTTCGCCGCTGGCTTCACCTTCGGCGAACGATTCTTTGACGATGCTGCGCCAGTGGTCGTCGTCCCAGTCCTCGATGCCGCTGCCGACCAGCAGCAGTTCACCGAATTCGGACTGGGTGAGCAGCGCCCCGAGCCCGGGTAGCAGGAGCCTGGCGGTGAGGTCGCCGCTGGCGCCCAGGATCAGCAGGGTCTGCTGGTCTTTGAGTTCGATCATCGAAGCAGGGCTCCCCAGGTGTTGGTGACCGACTCGCCGGGCTCGATTCGCAGCAGGCCTTCGCCGCTGTTGAAGCCGTCGGGCGCGCAGGTCATGGGTTCGGTGCCGAGCCCACGGCGGGCCCGTTCAGGATGGAGGGTGTCGCCGGTATAGGTCTGGACCAGGTTGTAGGTGCGGTCCACCCAGATCTCGGCCGACGCTCCATCGAGGCCCCTGAGCCTCGTCCAGGCCCGGCCGTATTCATCACGGTCGAGGTCAGTGAATGCGAAGTCGATCGCCAGGTCATCGAGTTTCTTCGGTTCGGTGAAGTCGAATGCGGTGCCAGACACTGGAACGTTGCCGGCGGGCAGTTGGCGGATCTCGTCGGTGGTCACCCGGGTGCGGCCGGCCAGCTGAAGGGCGCAGTCGTTGATCAGGCCGGTACCTGGCGAGAGATAAGGGTGCTGTCCATGGGCGTATGGGCAGACTCGATCCCCGGTGTTTTCGGCTCTGGTGGTTACCTTGAGGCCTGATTCATCGAGTTCGTAGGTGATGCTCAGGTCGAGCCGGAACGGATAGCCGGCAAGGGGGTGGAGGCGGGCGGTCATCACGACCCGGTCGCCTCCGTGTTCTGCTGCCTGCCAGGGACGCCAGAGGAAGAAACCGTGGATCGCGTTGTTCCTGGTCGGCTCGGTCAGGCTTACCTGGAAGTCTTCGCCGTCGAAGGTGTACTTGCCGTCAGCCATTCGGTTCGGCCAGGGGATCAGCGGAGCCCCGTGAGCCCCGTCGCACATCCGGTCGATCGGGAAAGGATCGAGCACCGGCCGGCCATCATTCTCGTATTCCCTGATCCCGCCACCGACCTCGACGATGGTCGCACGCTGCGAGCCGGAGGAGATCTCGAACTGTTCACCCGATGGAGGAGCGGTCACTTCTCGATCCTAGACCCTCGCGTTCGGGGCGTCGTTTCTTTGTTGTGACGCATTTACCAGTAGGGTGACTTAATTGTTGCTCGAGTCTTCTGGAGGAGAAACAAATGGCGTTCGATGAGCAGAACACACCGCTGGACGAAGTGCGCGTTCTCAATGAGGAGTTCTGGGTAGAAGGACCACCCAACGAACTCTTTAAACGCTTGCGTTCCGAGTGCCCTGTCCACTGGTCGTCCGGGGTCACGATCTTTCCCGAGGAGGCCGGTTTCTGGTCAGTGACCACGGCTGACGGCGTGCGTGAGGTCAGCCACGACTGGCAGACCTATTCGTCCGAGCTGGGTGGGATCACTGCAGCAACCGACTCGGTCATCCCGCTTCAGCTGATCCAGTCGATGTTTATCGGCATGGATCCACCGAAGCACGACCGCATCAAGGCGCTGTTCCAGCGTGGCTTCACCCCGAAGCGGATCGGTGCACACGAAGACGAAATACGCGGAATCACCCGCGATGTGCTCGACCAACTCGAAGGTCGGGAAACCTGCGACCTGGTCGACGACGTCGCCCAGCCGGTAGTGGCAAAGGTGATCGGCAGCTTCATGGGGCTCCCGCCTGGTGACGATGTGATCTGGGCCAGACTGATCAACACGATTATCGGCGCCAACGATCCAGAGGTGAATCCCGAGGGGATGGCCACCGTCATGGAGCGGGACATCCCCGAAGTCTTCGAACGTTGCGCCAAGCTGATCGCCGAACGCCGGGAGAACCCGACCGACGATCTGACCAGCGTTTTGACTCACGCCGAGGTCGATGGCGAGAAGCTGGAGGAGCATGAAATCGTCATGGGCTTCTTCCTGCTGATGACGGCCGGCAACGACAGCACCAAAGCCACTTACTGCAGTGCGATGCGTGCCTTGCTGGAAGACGAAGAGCAGCTGGCGATGCTGCTCGACGATCCGGAACTGGTCCCAGGCACCGTCGAAGAAGCGCTCAGGATGTTTCCGGCCTTCGCCCATTTCCGACGCACTGCCACCAAAGACACCGAGCTCCAGGGACAGCCGATAAAGCAGGGTGAGAAGGTTGTCATGTGGTACGTCTCATCCAACCGGGACGAGTCGCGATATGAGGATCCGGATCACTTCGACGTCAAGCGTAATCCCGAGCACCAGGCCTTTGGAGCCGGTGGCCGACACTTCTGCCTGGGAGCGGCCCTGGCTCGCCTTGAGCTGAAGATCCTGATGGAAGAAACGCTGGCCCGCTACCCGAACATGAAACTCGACGGGGAACCAAAATATGTGGTGTCCGGATTCGTAAACCAGCTTCGAACCCTGCCGGTGAAACTGCACGGCTGAGTTAATTCGAGCAAAGCTCTTGGATAGCGTATAGGGTCCGGAAATGCGACCCAAACTGACTCCTTCATTCGTGATTTCGGTGCTGGCCCTTTTCATCGCCCTTGGCGGTACGGGCTACGCCATCAGCAAGCTTCCGGCTAATTCGGTCGGGCCGAAGCAGATCAAGAAGAACGCGGTCAATTCCGCGAAGGTCAAGGACAAGTCGCTGCTGACGAAGGACTTCAAGGCCGGGCAGTTGCCCGCCGGCAGCCAAGGCCCAGCCGGAGCCGCCGGAGCCGCCGGAGCCGCCGGAGCCGCCGGAGCCGCCGGGGCGACCGGAGCAACCGGTCCCGCCGGCAGCGCCCTCGCTTACGCCTACGTGGAAGGCCAGGGGACTGTCAAGGTGGTGGCCGAAAAGTCGAAGGACATAACGACGGCAATGGTTTCCCGTCCCTCGACCGGAATCTACTGCTTCCAGCTCGAATCGATCTGGCCCGTGCATGTAGTTGCAGCCACTGCCGAGTCCAGCTACGGAAATGCGGCCGACAGTGACAAGGTGGCCTCGGCCCAGGTTCTCCATAACGATGACTTCGGGCTCGGTTGCCCATCTGACAGTGACATGGTCGTGCTAACCCGGGACCTGAGCACCGGCAGCCCGGATAACTGGTTCTTCTACGTGACGCTGAACTAGCTGACGGACTCCTCGCGCTTCGGCAGTTTCCAGCCGGGGCGCACGAAGTGGCAGGTGTAGCCGTTGGGGTATCTCTCCAGATAGTCCTGGTGCTCCGGTTCGGCCTGCCAGAAGGGACCTTCCGGCTCGACTTCGGTCACGACTTCGCCCGGCCAGAGACCGGAAGCGTTGACGTCGGCGATCGTGTCTTCGGCAATCTGGCGCTGGTCTTCGTCCGTGTAGTAGATCGCTGAGCGATAGCTCAGGCCGCGGTCATTGCCCTGGCGGTTCTTCGTGGACGGGTCATGGACCTGGAAGAAGAATTCGAGCAGGTCACGAAATGACTCCTGTTCCGGGTCGTAAACGACTTCGATCGCTTCGGCGTGGGTGCCGTGGTTGCCGTAGGTGGCATTCGCGACGTCGCCGCCGGTGTAGCCGACCCTGGTCGAGATCACGCCCGGGCGCTTGCGGATCAGGTCTTGCATGCCCCAGAAACATCCGCCGGCCAGTACTGCTTTCTCACTGGTTCCACTCATTGATCCACTCCTTCGTAAGTTGGTGATCAATTAGACATCAAAGGTCTTAATTAAGTGTGACAGGGCGGTCAACCCCGTGGACAGATCTGGCTCTGTAGAGCCCTCAGGGAAGGGTAAGGCGCCTCTTGGTCGTGGCCCGGTTCCCTACCCGGTCAGATGCAACGACCTTCGCGGTGAGCTTCGCAGAAACGGCAGGCAGCTTCTTCGTGGGAATCGCCAGCATTCTTGACTTGCCGGCTGCCACGCGGAACCTGGCGCGACCAGCCGCCTTCTTGCTGGTGCTTACAAAGAGCAAAACCTTGCCGGAACAGGGACCGTTGACCTCTTTGATCGGGCACGAGATCCGGAGGGTGACTTTGCGCAAGCTCTTTCGCCCGAGCCGTTTCCCGAGCTTCATGCGCGGTGCCGTTGTCTCCTCCGAAAGAAGGATCGTCCTGGCGGCCGGCTTTTTCCTGGAAACACGGGCAGCGGATGTGCCACTCGCCGTTTCCGGGGTACGCAGGAAGAAATCTGTTTCTGCGTTGTCGCGGTCGGTTTCGACCATGCGCTCACGGGTCAGGTAGGCGACCGACGCACCGTCTCCTGAAAGTCCAACCAGCCTCGCTCTGACCTCGCCATTCCCGGCGAAAGCAGTGATCGAACCGAGGCTGGTCCTTCCGTCTGATCTCACGTAAACGTCGACCGAGCTGTCGGTATCGTTGCCAGCGAGTTGCTGGTCGGTTTCGAAAGCAACCGAACGGGCGTCATCGGATACGTCAACCAGCCACTGCGTGACCGATTCGTGAGGTGGGATGCGCACCTCTGCCTGGTTGTCGACCGGCCCGGTCGAAATCAGTTCGGGCGTACCGCCAATGTTGCTCGCGTAGATGTCAAGGGACTGGTCCTGGTCGGCCGGGCTCAGGGGGCTGTAGGTCACGTATACGGCCCGGTTGCCATCTGCGGAGAGGGCCAGCGGTGCATCAACTTCGTAATCCGGAATGGCTTCCGGCAGAAGTTTGGTGCCCGGAGAAACCAGATGCGTCGTTCCACTTGCGTCGCGTATGTACATGTCGTAGCGGAGGTCGGTGTCGCTGTCGACCAGGGGCGCGTCAGTTGAGAAGAGCACTGTCCTTCCGTCGCTCGAAGAATCGCCAAAGATGTAGCTGAAGCACCTGTCTTTCGGCGGGTTCGGGCTGTAGTCAGTCACGACGGTGTCGCTCGAATCTGTCACCTGATGGATGCGCTGGCAGCTTGGGTTCTCGCCGAAAGGTTCGGGAGACCAGTCGACATAGAGCTTCTTGATGTCGGCCACCATGTAGAAAAAATGCGACCCGTCCCGGGAGACACCTCCATAGGTGGGGCTTTCACAGTTCTGGTAGTCGGCAAATGCAGGTGTCCACCGGGCCGAGTCAGCCATCTGCCGGGTGCCATCGGGTCCGAGTTCGTAGAAGCCGTAGCAGCCGTTGTTCCTGAACGGGTTCGAGCGTACAAAGATGCGGTCGCCGGACGCCGGGTTGTCCAGGTACGAATTGTTGTAGCTGAAGGTTGGCTCTGGTGTCTCGTTGATCGGTGTGCCGGAAGTCAAAAGAGACGTTTCGCCATCGCTGATCTCATAGGTGTCGGTGTCTTTGTTCACGTCGGCCGGAGTCAGCTGCTGGCCGGTGTCGATGAAGACTTTCCTGCCGTCGCGCGAGAGCCCTTTCAGTTCAACCTGCTTGTTGCTGCTCGGGCTGTTGGACGGAAAGCCGACCAGAGGGGTGATCGTCCCGTTCGCCCAGGAATAGATCTGGTACGGCTCATCGGTCGGAACATCCCGGAGCACGTCCTGGAAGGGGAAAACCACCCGCAGGCCATCGTCGGAAAGCTGGCCGCATTGGGTGAAGAAGCAGTTCGGCCTGTACTGGGGCGCAGCATTCGCTGAAACGCTTCCGATCAGAATCGCAGCCACAATGACCGAACCGAATATCCCCGTTCGTTTCATCACGCCGAAAACTCCAGCGAGGGTGGTGTGGAAGCGGGCAGGGGGGAGCAGCTGTCTGGGCGAGAGGTCATCAGAGTCAATAAACCGGCTAACCCGGGATCGGTGCGGCGAGGCTGACCAGGCAGCTCACCGCATGTTGATCCGACATCTTCTCCGGAGGGAAGATCAGCGAATCCGAGGCGGTCAATTCGGGGCCGATCGTGACCTTGTCGATCATCGATTCGTCGGTGACTCTGGTCAGGTCGGCAACCGCCAGGGTGTCCGTCCAGGCCTGCCGTGCCTTGTGGTTGCCGTTGGGCTGCGGCTGGTCCCGCTGGTTGATGTCACCGGCAACGATCACTGGCAGGTCGTTTGTCCTGCCTTTGCCCGCCTCGCGGCGAAGCAGGTCCCGAAGCGCGCCGAGGTAAGCGAGGTGGTCTTCCCAGACCTTGCGGTTTTCGTTTCCGCCGCTCACATGTGCCCTCGACCAGGGAACGCAGACTCCGTGAACCCGGATCGGGCCGAGCGGAGATTCGACTGTTGCAGCAACATGCCGCCCGCCGGGTTCCATGATGTCGTTGGTCACATCGGTGATCGGCCAGCGTGACCAGAGGAACACCTTGCGGCGCCCGGGCTTTCTTTCGTAGCCCCAGTCGGGTCCACCTTTGGCGAGGTATCCGCCATCCGGGACAAGTTCATCAGTGGTTTCGGTAAGAACAAGAACGTCCGCATCGATCTTCGCAATCCGGTTCTTCGCCTCTACGAAATGCCCCGACCAGTCCGAGGTCCAGCGCACATTCCAGGTGGCGACACGAATCGGGTCCATCGAGCGAGCTTAGAGAAAGCAGGTGGATTCGGAGATCCTTCAGGAACTGTCAGCCTGAGATAGAACGGTCACGATGCTGACTGCCCGGGTCGCATCCGTCGCAGGATCGATCGGATTATCCCGGCCATGGTTGCCAGCCACGCGATCACGGCGAGCCCCAGGAACACCTTGGGGATGAAGTCGAGGAACCCGAGGTTCATCACCTCGGCCATCTTGAAAGTGGTCGCTGAGTACATCCCCAGGGGGAAACGGCACCCCAGTAGAGCGGGTCGTATTCGAAGGGCAGGCGCCGGTATCCGTAACGCCAGACCGCGAGGATCGCGATGATCGGGATCCACCAGGATCCGGTCGCCCAGTAGAAAATCGTGAATCCTTCGAGGAAGGGTTTGGCCGAGTGGAGGAAGGGGGCGCCGCTGTCGCTGTTGGCGATCAGCAATGAACCGGCCAGCACCGAGATCGCCATCGCTCCCATATTGATCCAGTAGGGCGGGGCGAGGTCATCCGGGTCGAAGCGAAAGAAGGTGTAGCGGTAGAAGATCAGCGAAATGATCCAGATGTAGAACATGCCGCCCCAAAGCCACATCGAAAGCGCCACGTAGTTCGCGTGAAGGCGGGTCGGCTGTCCCCAGTGGGCGGCCAGCAAAGCGGTCAGTACAGCAACCGACTGGGTGGCAACCACCGCCAGGAGCCAGCCGCCGTTGATGCCTTTCGCCAGCGAAGGTTTGTCTTGCTTGATCGTGAACGCCGTGAAGATCGCATAGGTGAGAACGATCCAGAAGAATGCCCCGATCCCGAGCAGAACGGTCGCCAGGTGGTACCAGCCGAACAGAAGGATCGACTGGCTTCCGAGCACACAGGTGGCGGCGACGATGGTGAGAAATCCCGCACCGATGTTGTGCGTGGTCAGGTCGGTGATCGCTTCCTGCCGATAGCGGGTGATCCGTAACAGGGTCAGAACCCAGAGCACCAGGTAGGCGCAGCAGTTGAAGGCGAAAAGCGGTTCGGAAACCCACTCTTAGCCAAGCAGGTGGGCCGCGATCGAAACGATGCCAGTCGCCATTACCAGAGCGAAGTTGCTCGGTGACATTCCTTTGATACCTGCATCGGCCCGAGCCAGCATTGAGCCTCCACTTCCCGACATGTTCTGATTTCAGTGCGGGCTCAGACGACCAATTCACGCACTTTTGGGAACAGGATGTTGTTCTCTTCGTGGATGTGGCGGTGAAGGTCGAGTTCGAATTCGTGCATTTCGTGGAGTAACACCCGGTGGGTGGTGCAGTGGGCGCTTTCGGACCGGTAGTCATGGCTCAGGGCACGCATCTGCTTGAGCGCTTCTCCGGCCAACTGGTGAGTGTCGTTCAGCTGCGCGAGGAGCTTGTCGTCGGGGCCTTCACCGCTTTCGTCGGCGGCGACCGCTCGGCAGGCGGGAAACAGGGATTCTTCCTCGAGGCGCATGTGATCCTCGAGCTCGGTTCGGGTCCGCCCGAACAGATCCGCCAGTTCGATCACTTCCGGGTCCCCGTCCCCGTGGGCCCGTACGACTTTGGACATCAGCTCTGAAATCCGGGGAAGTTCGTCGCGCAGGGGAACGTGATGAGCCGAGACGATGTGGTCGCAGAGTTCATCCACTGACGCTTTGCTGAGATCGTGGGCTCCCGGATCGCCGGTGGAAGCATTGGCGTCCAAGGTGTTAAGGATGACAGCGACAGTCTCGGGCTCCAGATCGTGGGAGCGGCAGGCTTCCTCGAGGGTTTGCTGACCCCCACAGCAGTAGTCGAGCCCGAGTTTTTCGAATACGACCGCAGTCTGCGGACGCTCGGCGACGATACCTCCGAGAGTGTTGGAACCAGGGACGATCGGAAGCTGCTCTGAAGTGCTCATACCAACATTCATAGCACTTTTACACAGGCAAAGTGTGTAAAAGAATCACGTTCAGCTTTCGGCTGTGGGACCGGAATAGACCTCGGAGAAGCGGGAAACCAGGGCTTTCGGCACGGCCAGGTTAGCCTCGATATCGGTCCGCAGGCAGATCACGCTCGGACCGTCGTGGCCCCGGGCCCGTTTGAGGGCAGGCTCCAGGTCTTCGATCCGGTCGACGTACTCACCGTGACAGCCGAGTCCTTCGGCGACGATGTCCCATCGAATCTCTCCCTGATCAGTTCCGAACGTCTTTCCGTAACGCTCAATTTCGTTCGGGACTTCCATGGTCCAGCTTCCTTCGGCGAAAACAATTGCGGTTATGTCGAGGTTTTCCCGTGCGGCCGATTGCATTTCCATAAAGTTGAATCCGGCCGCGCCATCACCGGATATGCAGACAACCTCACGCTCAGGGGCGCCGAGTTTGGCGCCGATGCCCATCGGGATTCCCACACCGAGCATCCCCAGCTCGGGGGTCGAGTGGTAGGAGCGGGGAAGGGTTGCCGGCAGGGCGGCGTGGGCCCAGAGAGCGGTATTGCCGCCATCAGCGCTGTACACGGCATCCGATCCGAACACCGAACCGATCACGCCCATCGCATGGGCGGGGTGAATGCCCGGACCCTGCCACTCGAAGATCGGTGTGGCCTGTTCGCCTCGCAGTTTCTCGTCGAGAGCGCGATATCTGGAGAGGTCGTTGTTCGATCGTTTCGGGGATTCGGAAGAGCGCAGTCGGTCCGCGATCCCTTCCAGCGCGGTCCGGGCATCGGCGACTACCCCCAGTTTCAGCGGGCGGGTTACCCCGAAGTTGGTCGGATCGATGTCGATCTGAATCAGGCTCTGGCCTGAAGGGTCGCCCCAGTATTTGTCGTACGGCACATCGAGGTTGCCGATCCGGGAACCGGCGACGAGCAGCACATCGGCTTCCCGACGGGCTTCGTCTCCCGCCCCACCAAAGCCGTAAACGAAGTTCGGATGATCCGACGAAACGGTGGAACGGCCGGCGCCGGTCGTGATCACCGGGCATCCGAGAAGGCCAACCACATCGAGCAGTGCTTCGTTGGCTCCGGCCCGGTCGACCCCGGTGCCGGATATCACCACTGGACGTTTCGCCGACGCGAGCATCGCGGCGGCTTCGTCCAGTTGAATCGCCGAGGCTTCCGGGCCGTTACTGCGATAGCTGGACGGGGGGAAGACCGGCGCAAGCGATTCGTCCCTGGTTTCATAGATCACCGGCGAAGGCAGGTCGACGTGCACCGGTCCGGGTCGGCCATTCCACATCTCCCGGAAGGCCAGTCGCAGAATTTCGGGGATCCGCGCCCAGTCGAAAATCGGACCGCCCCATTTGACCGTCGGCCGGAACAGGTCGACCTGATCCTGCCCCTGGTAGGTCGCCGGGGTGGAGGGGTAGACCACGCCCATGCGGTGCTGGGAGGTGATCACGAGCACCGGCGTGCCTTCATGCAACGCCGTGATTACCCCAGGCAGCAGGTTGGCCGATCCGGGCCCGGGGTTTCCGATGACCGCTCCGACCTTCCCGGTGGTCCGGTAGAGACCCTCCGCCATGTGAACAGCGGCCGCCTCGTGGCGCACCGGTACCAACCGGATGCCATGTGGTTCCAGTTCAGCGAACAGTGGGTCGGATGCCGGGGATGGCAGTCCGAACAGAAATTCGATGCCTTCTGCCTGCAGTGCGCGGGCGAAAAGTTCGCCTCCAGTGATCTCACTCATCTGCGCCTCCTTGGAGTTTTCACAAGTCTCATGTGTAAAGTAGCCCATGCCATTACACCCTGCAGGAATCGTTTGACGACGAGCATGATTACCGTCTGACACTCTGTGGTGACCACCGATCTGAGTGAATCCGTGATTTTCGGGTACAAATAGGTTCACATTCGTCGGGCATGGAAGCGACGTCCGACATTCAAGCGAGGGATTATGCGAAACAGGGAAGTACGCGGCTGTTCGAAATCTGTATCCGGCGGGACTGGGAGAACGCCGATCTGGGCAGTATCCGTGGCCCTCGTGGGCCTCTGGCTGCTGACGCTGCCGGGCCTCGCGGCAGCGGCCGGCAGCCCGGACATCGCCCTGGACAAGAGCGCGGATGCCGGTGTGCTTTATGGACAGAACTCGAACGTGACCCTCACCGCTTCGAACCCGATCGGCCAGCCGACCGGCTACAACCTGAGCTTCCGTGACGTGCTGCCCAACGGGATCAGTTACGTCGGTGGGTCGAGTCCCGCGAATGTGGGCGAACCCCAGATCATCAACAACGCTCCCGTCGCCGGTCAGACGACGCTGATCTGGTCGAATCTTGCCGACCTCACCGCGAACTCAAGCTTCTCCTTCGACTTCCGTGTGGCCCACAACCAGGGTATCTATTCGGTCGGCGATTCCTACACGAATACCGCCGGCGCCTACCTCAACTCGGACCCTCGCTTCGTTCCGGATTTCAATGCTCTTGGCCAACCCGTCGCTGACTTCACGGGGTCGGCAACTGACGGTGCGACGACGAAAATCGAAGCGATCGAAATAACCAAGGACGAGCCCTCCCCCGAAGGTGAGCTGCTCCGGGGTCTCCACCAGCATCAGACCGTCTACACCCTCAGCGTCCAGAACAATTACGTCAACGCGAGCAACACTCTGGCGGTCGAGGACTATCTGCCGGCCGGCCTTGAGTTCCTCGGCTGCGGCGGCGTCGACAACACCACTGATGCGCCGACCAATCCGGGCAGTGCCCAGGAATATCCGGGATCCGGTCCGATCAACCCCGGCAACGAACCGGGCGGCGGCTGGCAAGCCGATTGCGTGGCCCCGACCACGGTCGAAACCGTGGCTAATCCTCCCGGACTGCCCGCTGGCGTTTATACCCACGTCGTCTGGCAGGGACTTCCGAATCTCGGCCCCAGCAACCTCTACAAACTCAAGTACGCAGCCGCGATTCCAATCCGGGAGAACACGACGAACTGGGGCGGCCCTGCTCCGGGAACCGGTGGCGCACAGATTGCCAACCTGAACAACAACTCCGGTCCGGAGACCTTCGATGAACAGGCGTTGACCAACTACGCTGCCGCGACAGCGAGTTATCAGGCCCCCGGCGGACCGTTCGAGGTGACTGACAGCACTGATCTCACCCGCACCGCTGAAGACCTGCGCATCCTGAAGTCGGTGACTCCGACCGGCCTCGGTATCGGAGCGATCAGCGAGTGGAGCCTCCAGATCGATACGAGCGAGTACCGCTACGTCGACAATCTGGTCGTTTCCGACACACTCGGCAACGGATACTGCCCGCTGAGCTCGACCAATCTTGAAACCACGCCGCCGCCGGCCGCCGCGGAATGTGATCCCGTCGTCGGCACTTTGCCTTCCGCGCCCTACAAGTCGGCGACCGAGCAGACTGATGGCACCTGGGACATCACCTGGGACAGCAGCACCGATCCAGCGCTCGCGCAGATTCAGCCATCCTCCTCGCACACAATCACGTTCCCGACGAGGACCCGCGCTTTCTACCAGTCAAACTTCGCGAATTCGACCCCTGTGCTCGCCCGGGACACGGCCGTAAACGACGTTTCGATCACCGGTGACAACTTCATCATCTGCGCCCCCGGCGCCCCCGATTGCACCGGCGGAACGCCCAAGATCAACTCCGACATGATCGATGGGTCTCCGGTCACCGACGTCTCTTCCGCAGAACAGAGTGGCGACGCCCCGACGATCAACAAAACGGTGAGTCCGACCATCAACGGCACTTGCTCGGCCCTGAACGATTACGTGGACGGACCGCCCCCGGTGGCCCGGCCGGGCGACTCGGTCTGCTGGCGTCTCAACATGACCTTTCCTCCGTCCCTGGACAGCGGCAATGTCGACGTTTCCGACTTCATTCCGCCAGGCACGACTTACATCAATGGCTCCACAGCGGTCACTGGCAACAACAACGCCATCATCGTTTCCGCGGTCCCGCCTGAACCCGATGTCAGCGGTCCCCGTCTGAACTGGCCGCTGGACGACGGTGCCGGATCGGTCGTGCAGGCCGCCGTGTTCGAAGTCACCTTCGCAACCAGGGTCACGCGCAACCTGACCTCCGCGGACGGCGACATCAGCGACAACCTGATGAAGAGCGTCTTCAGCAACACCAATGGGACCACGTTCCCGCTGCGCGACGCAGCTTCGTTTGAGCTCTCACAGCCCGAGATCGACCTGGTCAAGGGTGTGCGGGACATCAACGGTGTGCCGGCCGGAGGTCGTGCTCCGAACGTTGACGGGGGTACCGTCACCGGCGGCGACCAGGTGACCTACCGGATCGACCTCACCAACGATGGTTCGCTCGATGCCAGCAACACGCAGGTCTGGGATCTGCTGCCGGGCGAAGTCAGCTGCGCTGACGTCGCACCGATCTCTGATGGCGGCACCTGCAATGTCGTGCAGAACCGGATCGAGTGGACCGGCGTGGGCGTGCTGGCCGGAGGTTCGAAGACCCTGACCTACACGGTGTCGATCCCCGACGGCCTGACCAGCGGCGACGTCCTGATCAACAACGCTGGTGTACGCCAGTTCGAGTCCGCCAGCGGTAGTGGTCCGTTCGTGAGCATCCCGGCTTCCAACATCGACCCGACGCAGGAACCGAACGCGAATGCTCCGCGGGCCGATGATCCGTCGAACGTCCAGATCGAGGATGTCGGACTGGTGAAGTCAAGGACGACCGAGATCAACGAACCCGGAAACAACTTGGCCAACCAGGCGACCATCGGCGAAAAGATCACCTACACGGTCACGGCCACGATCCCCGAAGGCACCACGTTCTACGGTCCCGACACCAACCTGCTCGACAACCTCGGAACCAGGCAGACGCTGGTTCCCGGTTCCGCCTCGGCGACCCTTGACAACGGTTTCGGCGGACCGGTGGTCCTGCCGACCGCCGGCCTCACCCTGAGTACGCCGGGTAACGCGGTGCGGGTTGACTTTCCCGACCCCTACGCAAATACTGCAGGCTCCGGGGACGACGTGATTGTCATCACCTTCGACGTCACAGTCGATGATGATTTCCCGGGCAACCAGGCTCAGGGCACTTCGCTCCAGAGGACTCTGGGCAACACCGTCACCGCGAGCTGGCAAAACGCCGACGGCGATGACCGAAGCAAATCCAGTTCGACCAGTACGACGATCGTTGAACCGGCAGTCTCAATCAGCAAAGCATCGGATGCGGTTGGGCTGCTCACTCCCGGCCAGATCATAGATTTCACGGTTACCGGATCGAATGGTTCGGCCGCGCGGAACTCGACCGCTCACGGCACCGTCATCGTCGACACTTTGCCGGTAGGACTCGATCCGGTGAATGGCGGGGTCCCGGTTGCCGACGGCGGCACTGTAAACCCCAACGGCGGGATCTGGAACGAAACCGCCCGGACCATCACCTGGCCGGCGACGACGCTCGCACCCGGTGCCAGCGTCGTCTACCACTACGACGCCAAAGTCACCGAAGATGCGATCGGCTCCGGCACGCTTACGAATACCGCGGTGATCACCACGACTTCGATGCCCGGCTCAGTCAGTGGTGAACGCGACGCAACAACGGCTGCCCCCGGCTACAAAGCCCAGGCCTCACTCACCGGGATCCTGATCACCGGTGACATCACCAAGTCGAGCTCTCCCGGGAACGCCACGATCGGCGAGCGGGTGGACCAGACCCTCACGGTCACGATCCCGGCCAACATCCGGCTTTATGACGTCACCGTGGACGATGATCTTCCGGACGGCCTGCTGTTTGACTCCTACACCAGCGCAGTCTGTACCGCAGGGTGTAGCGGCGGAACATCCGACATCAACCCATCGACCCTGAACGCGATCGCCAACGGCAACGGGCAGCGGATCGGCTGGTACCTGGGTGACCTCGAACCGACTGCGGTGCCGCGTACCGTCGTTCTCAAGTATTCGACCATCGTGGCTTCCGTCTACAACGGCGGGGGAGACGTAGTCGACGGAAACACATTGACCAACAACGCCGATCTGCTCTTCAATCAGACCGACAAGGTCACGACGCCCCCGGTAGACCCGCCGGACCCGGCCGGGTTTGACCAGAAGAAGCAAACCAGCGCCGATACGGGCGTGGTCGAGCCTCTGCTGGTTCTCGACAAGGCAGTCTCGGACGATCCCGGAAACGACGATCTTCGCGACACCCAGCCCGGTGACAGCTACACCTACACGGTCAAGGTCACAAACAACGGCACATCGCCCGCCTTCGACGTTTCGGTTACTGATCAGCCCGACACTGAACTGATCAACGTGGTCGTCGCTACGGGAGCGGGATGGACCGTGATCGACGACTGGACTCCCGGTGATCCGGCGATCAAGTGGCTGATTCCCGGCCCGATCGCTCCCGGAGCATCGGTGACCCTGACCTACACCGCCGATCTCATTCCATCATCCGGCCTGACCAACGGCCAGGAGGTCGACAACACCGCCGACGTGCCCAGTTACTTCGGCGTTCCGGAAGCAACCCGGACCGACCCCGCCAACGTCGGCATCGACTACCGCGAGTACGACAACGTGGTTCCCGATTCGGTAAAGCTGATTGTCCGAATTCCGAAACTCGAACTGGTCAAAACAACCGGGGTCGCGGGCTTTCCCGATAACGCGCCAGCAAACATCGAGCAGTCGTTCCCGTGGCGCATCGTGATCACCAACTCAAATGATCCGAGCATCCTCAACGGGGTTGATCTGACCGACGTACTGCCCCTGAACTGGACCTACGACGCGGGTTCGGCCCAGGTCACGGGGACCGGCAACCTGACCCCCGGCGGGCAGGTAGAGCCGGGCATCACAGCGGATCCTGCCGGAGACAAATTGAGCTGGCCGAATCTCGGCGACCTCGACGGCGGAGAAACGATCGTGGTGAACTTCACCGCGACACCGAAACCGGCGGCTGCGATCAACCCGGGGACCGGGGTGCCACACCTGAACGACGCATCAGCCACCGGAGAGGACACCTCGGGCGCCGATGCCTCGGCCGACGGACCCTACGCGGACAGCGACGACGCGACCGCAACCCTGGACGTACCCGAGACCGATCTGCAGATCACAAAGGTAGCGAATGATCCCACCCCGGTCGCCGGAACCGACACCACCTGGACGCTGACCGTGAAGAACAACGGCCCCAAGACATCTCCTGGCGTGATCGTCTCTGACGTACTGCCGGGCGGACTCACCTACGTGAGCGCCGTACCGGACCGGGGAACATGTAACGAAGGTCCGCCGGACACGGTGACCTGCGATCTCGGGCAAATGGCGCCGAATGATGTGATCGGGATCGTTCTGACTACCACCGTGGGCGCCGATCAGATCGGCAACGTCATCCAGAACACGGCGACCGTCGACGATCCCTCGATCATCGATACTGATCCCTCCAATAACACTTCGACCGACGACGTGACCCCGGCTGGCTCCGCTGATCTCTCGATCACCAAGGGTCTGGTCAAGGGACTCGCGGTCGGTCAAATCGGGACCTACCGTCTCACGGTCACCAACGATGGTCCGAGTTTCGCCGTTGCGGTGAAGGTGAGCGACCTGCTTCCCGCGAACCTGGCCTTTGTGGCAGGCCGCACGCCGGTCGGCTCTTGTGGCAACACCGGCCAGCAGGTGGATTGCGTTCTCGGCGATCTGGCTCCTGGCGCGGTCGTGCTGATCGAGATCGACGTCGATGTTCTCAGCGGAGGCACGACCACCAATCCGGCTACCGTTTCCAGCGACACCCCGGATCCGGATCCGGGAAATAACAACACGCAGCGCACCGATCCTGCCGATAACGCCGATCTCGCTCTGAAGAAGACCGGTCCGGCCGGGCTGGTCGAAGGCCAGACGCACGCCTACACCCTCGAGGTCAGCAACGTCGGCATGATCGCGTCCTTCGGGCCGGTCACGGTCACCGATCCACTCCCGGATTCGCTGACACCGGTTGGCGCCTCCGGCAACGGCTGGAGCTGCGGAATCGTCGCCCGGCTCGTGACCTGCACCCGTGGGGATTCTTTGGCGCCGGGCGATGTGTTCCCACTGATCTCGATCGAGGCCACTACGAATGCCGGGCAGGCTGGCAAACAGATCGAGAACGTGGCTACCGTCAACCTGAAAGACGACCCGAATCCGGGCAACGACACAGGATCGACGTCTGCGCCGGTCATCAGTGACATCGCCGGAAAGTGTCTTGACGGCACCATCTCAGTGAAACCTTCGAGAGTCTGGGTGGGCCAGGCGGCTCGGGTAGTGGTCGTGGTCGAATCTGATCGCGGCAAGCCCGCAGCCGGGGTTCCGGTGGAGCTTGCCGGCAACGGCGAGGGTGGCGCTTCGCGCAAGGTCCGCACCGCCACGACCAACAAGCGAGGCAGGGCGATATTCGAGGTGAGGGCCAACCAGGCCTCTGCTGTCTGGACCGCACGGGTAACCGATTGCCAGATCAAAGTCAAACTAAGGGCCCGCAAGCAGCAGACTTGCGGCGCCATCAAGGTAAACCCGAGATCGATCAAGGCCGGTGAAGTGCGCAAGGTCCGGGTCCGCCTGCAGACTCCGACCGGCAGGCCGCTGGTCGGCGTCCGGGTGTCGGCAAAGGGCGTCGGAACGTACCGGATGGCTCGCACCGATCGGAAAGGCCAGGCGGTGCTCCGGCTGAAACCGAAGCGTGGAGGAACGGTCGCCATCAGGGCCAAACAAGCGACCAGTTGCCGGGTCAAGATCGGTGTCCGGGACAGCGGGACAGCCAGCGGCAGCCAGCTGACCGGATGAACGCGACGAACCAGAGCAATCGTCCGGCCTTCCTTGCGCTGGCCGTGGCGGCTGCCCTTTCTGCTCTCGTCGTGCCGGTCTCAGCCACGGCCTCGGATGGATCACTTGCGACCGCGAGCCGTGCGTCAACCGATCACGTTCGACTTCCCGCGGTGGCCGAGGCGGTGGGACCGAGAGTGGGTGTAAGGAGGGGGCCCAGAGCCGAAGCGCCCCGCATTGCGACCATGAATGCGATCCGGTTTGATCGACGACTGACCGTGTTCTTCGTGGCTGGCAGTCGTACCGTTGACGGCGAAACGGCTTGGTACCGGATCAAAGTGCCAGGCCGACCCAACGGACGCAGCGGCTGGGTTCCAGCCCGGCAGCTCAGGCTGCTCAGAAGCGTCGGCAAGGTACGAATCGTGATCGACCGGGGCCGGCGACGCATGGTTCTGAAGCGCGGCGGGAAGACCATTGTGGCTGCTCCGGTGGCGGTCGGCACGCCGGATGCTCCGACACCCCTGGGCCGGTTTTACGTCGCTGCCCGATTCGCGCCAGCCGACGATTTTCTTGGGCCGTGGGCATTCGAACTCAGCGCTTATGCGGCGATCACCGACTGGCCTCGCGGAGGCATAGTCGGACTTCACGGCACGAGCGAACCCTGGTCGATCGGTCGCCGGGCCAGCCACGGCTGCATCCGTACCTACAACCGGGTCATTCGCAAGCTCCGTCACAAGGTTCGTGTCGGCACGGTGATCCGAATCAAGCGCTGAATTCGAAGGGGAGCCAGTCCTTTCACCATTGATTCAGGAACCGGAAAACCGTACCCCGGTCCGGAAGCGACTCGACCCGGCGGGCCCAGTATCTGAAAGTCTCAGTCCTCTCGTCCATGAGCTGCCGTAATGCCCACTGAAAGTCAAGACAAGCCGGTTTTCGGTCTTCCGGAAAACCGGGTCACCGAGGAAATCGTCGATCTCGGCGATGCTCGCGTGGGGTTGCGTCGCACAGGGGGTCGCGGCCATCCGCTTCTGCTGTTCCACGGTTTGATGGATACCGCCGAGAGCTGGGATCCTTTTGCCCGGGCGATTTCCCGGCCGACCTTCGCATTCGATTTGCCGGGCTTCGGGAAGAGCACAGTGGCGGGCGATGATCTTGACGCCTGGCAGGACCTCTTCAGCGACGCTCTCGATCTACTGGGAGTGGAAGAACGGTTCTTCATGCTCGGCCATTCCCTTGGGGCCGCACTCGCTTCGTCGCTGGCCGCAGTCCACGCGGAGGACACCCGCGGCCTGATGCTGATCGCACCGGCTGGTTACGGTCCAATCCCTCTCGCTCAGATTCTTGCCCGCCCGGAAATGGAGTTTTTACTCGGTCTGACCGCACCGGAGGCAATGCGTTCAAAGGCTCTGGTTCGCCTTGTCTACCGCAACCTTTTTTCGCACCGCCATGACCTGTCCGATGGCCTGATGGGACGCCTGGTCGCGTCCCGCCGCCAGATGATTCCAGGGATCAGAAACGCGATGCATATCCTCCGCGAACTCTCGCGGCACCCTTTCACGGAAAATCCGTACAGGGGCCCCGTGAACGCTCTCTGGGGTGAGCGTGACCGCCTGGTGCCGCCGACTCGCTCGATGGAAAGACTGCTTCGGGTGTTTCCCCAGGCACGGGAAATCACCCTCGAAGGCGTCGGTCATCATCCCCAGGAGGAATGCCCCGACCTGGCGCTTAAGTGGATCAGTGAGCGGAGCGAGTCGAGCGTGACCGGTCCGTTGAGTTTCTCGGACAAAGACTCTCCCTTTACCTGAGGCGGGGCACCAAATCCCGGTCGTCTGCCAGCAGGCAGTGCGCTTTTCACCCTGCCGGGAAATTGGGAGGGGGGGAACGCACAGTCCCGCGCTACGTCGTCCCGTAAGGAAACTTTTGAAAGGGACGAATGCGCGGTATTTCCGGCCTCAGGGCCACTCAGGGAAACAGCAGGGGCTATTACACGGCCGATTCGGAGGTCAAATGTGTGATTTGCGGCAAAGCAGCGTCGACCTTCGCTCAACTGGTTCGAACCGACCAGGGATACAAGTGCGGAAGTACTTGCAGGCCGGTCAAACGCTCCGAAGTCGCCGACTCTGGTGTTGGAGCCAAAAAGCGCAACGGATACCTCACCGGATCGTGGCTCGTCGTGCTCGCCATGCTCTCCTTCGCGATGGTCGCGGGCGCCTTCAATCCCACGCACGCTCTGGCAGCGGGTACTCCGGACATTTCGCTTGACAAGTCCGGGGATTCCCGTGTTCTTTTCGGTGAAAACTCGAACTACACGCTCACCGCTTCCAACCCTTCCGGTCAGCCCACCGGCTACAACCTCAGCTTCCGGGATGTACTGCCGGCAGGCGTGAGCTATGTCGCAGGATCCGCCCCGGCGATGGTCGGAGAACCGCAGATCATCAACAACGCACCTTCGTCCGGCAAGACCACTTTGATCTGGTCAAACGTCGGCGATCTGACGCCCAACTCGACTTTCGCCTTCGAATTCAAGGCAAAGCACAATCCGAGCATCCTCAAGGTCGGCGATTCCTACACGAACACAGCCGGCGCATACATCAACTGCGACCCGCGTTTCGAACCTGACTTCAGCGCGAGCGGGCTCCCCTTGCTCGGCGGACAGGACCCGAACTGTTCCGGGTCGAATCCCGACCATTCCTACACCGGCTCAGCCACCGACAGCGCCTCGACCCGCATCGAGGCGATCGAGCTGACCAAGGAAGAGCCTTCCCCCGAAGGCGAACTGCTGCGCGGCGTTCACAACCACCAGACGGTTTACACGCTGAATGTCAAGAACAACTTCATCAACCCGAGCACCGCTCTGCGTGTCGAGGACTATCTGCCGGCCGGCCTCGAGTTCCTCGGTTGTGGCGGAGTTGACAACACGACCAACGCCCCGACAAACCCGGGGAGCCCCCAGGAGTACAAAGGCTCAGGTCCAGTGAACCCGGGCAACGAGCCGGGCGGCAGCTGGCGGGACGACTGCTTTCAGCCGGACGTGACCGAGACGGTCAAGGACCCGGCCGGCCTGCCGGCCGGGGTGTACACGCATGTGGTCTGGAACGGCCTTCCGAACCTGATTCCCGGCGCCGTCTACCGGCTCCGGTACTCGGCTGCCATTCCGATCAGGGAGAACACGATGGATTGGAACGGAACCGGAGCCGGCTTGGGAACTGCACCCGGTCCCGGTGGCGCCCAGATCGCCAATCTCGACAACAACTCCGGCCCGGAGACGATCGACGAACAGGCCCTCACCAACCGCGCCGCGGCTTTCGCCAGCTATCAGAGTGCAGCCGGTCCGATTGACGTCTCCGACGAAGCGGAGCTCACCCGTACGGCCGAGGATCTTCGCATTCTCAAATCGGTCGATTCTTCTTCCTTGAACGCCGATGCAATCAGTCGGTGGAGCCTCCAGATTGATACCAGTGAGTACCGCTTCGTAGACGATCTCGTAGTCACTGACACCCTCGGCGACGGTTACTGTCCGCTCGGCGGCAGCAACCTGGAAACGACACCGCCAGCGGCGAAGACCGAATGCAATCCGGTCGCTGGCCAGACCCCTTCGGCTGCCTACGCTTCAGCGGTCGAGCAGCCAGACGGCAAGTGGCTGATCAAGTGGGATCCGGTCAGCGACCCGGCTCTGGCCCGCATCCAGCCTTCGTCGACCCACACCATCAGCTTTCCTACCCGAACCCGCAAGTTCTTTCAGGAGAACTTCAACGACGCGACGCCCCTGCTGGCGCGCGATTCGGCGGGCAATGACGTTTCCATAACCGGTAACGACTTCATCATCTGTGCCCCCGGCGTGCCAGACGCCTGTGCACCGGGATCGACCGACAAAATCAACGCGGACGAAACCGATGGGACCCCGGACCTCGACGTTTCATCTGCCGGGCAAAGCGGTAACGCGCCTTCGATCGACAAGACTGTCAGCGGAACCGTCAACGGAAACTGTGCCGCAGTGAACGACTACGTTGACGGCCCGGCTCCGAAGGCTCGACCCGGCGATACCGTCTGCTGGCGGCTCAACATGACTTTCCCCTCTAATCTGAACAGCGGCAAGGTCTCTGTCGCTGACTTCATTCCGCCGGGAACCAGCTATGTGAGCGGCTCGACCGCGGCCACGGCCGCCAACACCACGACCATCGCTTCGGCGGCACCGCCCCAGCCGGACGTGAGCGGACCGCGTCTCAACTGGCCGCTCAGTAGCGGCAGCGGAACGGTCGATGAAGCGAAAGTCTTCGAAGTCACTTTCGCCACCCTGGTGAAACGCACGCCGACTTCCGCAGACGCAGACATCATCGACAACTTGATGAAGTCGGTCTTCTCGAACACTGCCGGGACGTCGTTCCCGCTGAGGGACAGCGCGGCTTTCGAGTTGTCGCAGCCTGAAGTGAGCCTGCTCAAGGGAGTAAGAAGCATCGACGGCCAGCCGGCCGGTGGGCGCGGACCGAACGTCGATGGCGGCACCGTCACCGGCGGAGACACCGTGATCTACCGGGTGGATCTGAAGAACGCCGGTTCGATCGCCGCCCAGAACACTCAGGTCTGGGACGTTCTGCCGAGTCAGATCACCTGCTCCGACGTTGACCTGATTTCAGATTCAGGCACCTGTGACGCAGCTCAGAACCGCATTGAATGGACCGGTCTGGCCCTCGCGGCCGCCGGCACGAAGACGCTTACCTATCGGGTGACGGTGCCCGACGGGCTGAGCGGCGGCAGCACCCTCGTGAACCGGGCTGGGGTCCGCCAGTTCGAGTCCGCCAGCGGCAGCGGCCCTTACGTAAACATTCCCGCGAACAACATCGATCCGGTCCAGACCCCGAACGCAAACGCGCCAGCAGCCGACGATCCATCGAACGTTCAGATCGAGTCCGCAGCTGTAACCAAAACCCGTACGACCGAAATCGGTGAGCCGGGCAACGCGCTGGCGGATCAGGCGACGATCGGTGAACAGATCGAATACACGGTGACCACGACGATCCCGGCGGGAACTTCGCTGTTCGGAGCGGATACGCATCTGCTCGACGATCTCGGCACCCGCCAGACTCTGGTGCCGGGCTCGGCTTCGGCAAAGCTCGATGCCGGCAACGGAAACGCCGTTGCTTTGCCCACGGCCGGTTTATCCCTGAGTACGCCTTCGAACACCCTTCGCATCGACTTTCCAAACCCGTACAGCAACCCCCAGGGTTCGGGTGACGACATCATCACTCTCGTATTCTCGGTGAAGGTCGACGACGACTTTCCCGACAACCAGGCTCAGGGGACGTCAACTCAGAGGAACCTGCCCAACTCCGCCACTTTGCGCTGGCAGAGCGAATCCGGAGTGGCTCGAAGCGGTACCGGATCGACCAGCACGACGATCGTCGAGCCGGCGGTGGCCATCAGCAAGACCTCCAACGCGACCGGTCTGCTCACACCGGGACAGGTCGTGCGCTTCACCGTGACCGGATCAAACGGATCGGCCGCCAGAAACTCGACAGCTCACGACGCAATCGTGGTCGACACCCTGCCGGACGGACTCGATCCGGTCAATAACGGAACTGCGGTGGCCGACGGCGGCACCGTCAATCCGGATGGAGGAATCTGGAATGAAGCCGCTCGCACGATCACCTGGCCCTCGATCACTCTCGCGCCGGGGGCGTCACGTGCTTTCACTTACGACGCGAAGGTAACCGAGGACGCGATCGCCTCGGGTTCGCTCCGCAACACGGCCGCGATCATCACCACGTCGCTGCCGGATGGCGCTGACGATGACGGCGAGCGCGACAGCAGCACCAGTGCGCCCGGCTACCAGGCTGGGGCCGAACTCACGGGCACGCTGATCTCCGGCGACATCACCAAGACCGGCAACCCGGCCGAGGCCACGATCGGTGGCGAAGTGACTCACACGCTCACGGTTTCGATTCCGGCCAACCTGCGCCAGTACGACACCACGGTGATCGACGACCTGCCGGACGGCCTGCTTTTCGGCTCATATCTCAGCGCGAACTGCACCTCCGGGTGCAGCGGTGGCGGCTCCGACATCAATCCGGTCAATCTGAATCCGGTGACGATCGGTGACGGGCAGCGCATCGGTTGGTTCTTCGGCGACCTGCAGTCGACCCCTGTGCCACGCACGGTCGTCCTCAAGTACAGAACCAACATCGGTTCCGAATACAAGGGCGGGGGAGACGTGCTCGACGGTCAGACCCTAACCAACGAAGCCCAGCTGCTCTTCAACCTGACCGACCGGGTGACCTCGCCGCCGACCGACCCGCCAGATCCGTCCGGCTTCGATCAGAAGCGCGAGACCGAGGCCGACACCGGCGTGGTCGAGCCGCTGCTCGTCCTCGACAAGAACGTTTCCGGGGATGTCGACCAGGATGACCTGCGCGACACCCAACCGGGAGACAGCTACACGTACTCGGTCAAGGTGACCAACAACGGCAAGTCTCCGGCCTATGACGTATCGGTTTCCGATCAGCCGGATCCGGACCTGACCAATGTCGTCGTGGCCACATCTCCGAATTGGACCGTGTCCGATGACTGGACCGCCAGCGACCGCTCCATAGGCTGGTTCATTCCCGGACCGATCGGCCCGGGGGAATCGGTAACCCTGACCTACACGGCTGACCTCGTCACCTCCGATCTGCTCTCGAACGATCAGGAGGTCGACAATACGGCCGACGTGCCCGACTTTTACGGGCTTCCCGCGTCGGTGCGACAGGATCCGGCCAACTCGAACGTGGACTACCGCAAGTACGAAGACGTCGAAGCTGATTCGGTCAAGCTGATCGTGCGTGTCCCCAGGCTGAGCCTGGACAAGACAACCGGCGCGAGTGGTTTCCCCGATGACGCGCAAGCGGTCATCGAGCAGCCATTTGCGTGGCACATCGTGATCACCAACGTCAATGACCCCAGTGTCCTTAACGCTGTCGACCTGGACGACGTACTGCCACCGAACTGGACCTACGAATCAGGTTCTGCCCAGGTGACCGGTACCGGCAACCTGACCCCCGGCGGATCCGTCGAACCGGCGGTCACCGAGGACCCGGATGGCGATCGGCTGAGCTGGCGCGCTCTGGGCGACCTTGACGGCGGCGAAACCATCGTTGTCGATTTCCGGGCGACCCCGAAGGTGAAAGCGGCGATTGACCCCGGAGTGGGAGTCGCTCATCTGAACGAAGCTTCCGCCGAAGGCGAAGATACTTCCGGCGCCCGCGCCTCCGCAGAGGGTCCTTACGCTGACTCGGACACCGCGACCGGGACCTTGATTGCCCCCGACGCCGATCTCCAGATCGTGAAGAAAGCGACCGACCCCTCGCCGATCGCCGGCACGAACGAAGTCTGGAAGCTGACGGTCAGGAACAACGGCCCTCAGACAGCTCCCGCCGTGGCCGTCTCCGATGTAATTCCGGACGGGCTTACCTTCGTGAGTGCGGTGGCTGACAAGGGCACCTGCGCCGTAGACCAGGGAACGGTCTTCTGCAATCTCGGGGAGATGGCTTCCGGAGATACGATCGAAATCGTTTTGACCACCAAGGTAGGCGCCGACCAAAACGGCGTGACGATCGAGAACACGGCGCGGGTGGCCGATCCCTCATTGATCGAAACAGACATGGGCAACAACGTCTCGACCGACGTGATCGAGCCTTCAGGACTGGCGGACCTGGCACTGCAGAAGAATCTGCTGACCGACCTGATTGTCGGCCAGACTGCGACCTACGAACTGAACATCAGTAACAGCGGCCCGAGCACCGCCGATGAGGCCGTGGTGACCGACGAACTGCCGGCCAACCTCGAGTTCAAGACTGCACGCACACCGGTCGGATCCTGCAGCGCCGTTCAACGCGTAGTGACCTGCAGCCTCGGTGACCTGCCTCCCGGAGCGCTGGTGTCGATCCAGATCGATGTCGACGTGCTGGCCGGCGGTCAGACCACCAATTCAGCCTCGGTTACCAGCGGCACGCCCGACCCCGATCTCGACAACAACGTCGATAAACGAACCGATCAGTCCGGAAACGCCGACCTCGCCATCCGGAAGACCGGACCCGGCGACCTGGTTGCCGGTAAAGACCGGATCTACACGCTCGAAGTGAGCAATGCCGGTGGTATCGCTTCGGCTGGACCCATTACCGTGACCGACCGCGTGCCGGATGCGCTGCGTCCGGTCGCCGCCGACGGTTTTGGCTGGTCGTGCGGCGTGGAAGCGCAACTCGTCACCTGCAGCCGCAGCGATTCCCTCGCCCCGGGCGTGGCATTTCCGCTGATCTCGATCCGCGTCCAGGCGATCGAGGACCGTCCAGGATTTATCATCAACGGAGCTTCGGTCAAGCTGGAAGGGGATCCCAACCCCGCCAATGACTTCGACGAAGTCAGGACTCCTCGGCAGAGCGTTGCGAATGATGAGTGCCGGGCCGGTTCGATCTCAATCCTGCCGGGTACGATCTGGGTCGGTCAGCGGACACGCGTGACCGTGCGGGTCGAATCCAGCTCGGGCAATGCCGTCGCAGGCGTGGCGGTGAGGCTCAAGGGCAACGGCAAGGGCGGTGCCACAAAGCGCCTGCTCTCGTCCCGTACCGACAAGCGAGGCCGGGCATACTTCACAGTGCGGGCCGGTCAAAAGTCCGCGGCCTGGACGGCTTCGGCGCGCGGCTGTGGACTCAGCATGAAACTACCGGCCCGCAAGCAGATGACCTGCCGTGCGATGACGGTCACTCCGCGTTCGATTTACGCCAATGAAGGGCATCGCATCCGGGTTCGGCTGCGCTCCCCCAGCGGTCAGCCGCTGACCCGGATCTGGGTCAAGGTGCGAGGTCGCGGTACCGGCGATGCCGCTCGGACAAACCGTCAGGGTGAAGCGATCCTCCGGGTTCACCCCCACACTGCCGGTCTGCTCGCAGTACGTGCCAGCCGGGCCACCAGTTGCCGCCTGCAGGTCGGCGCGACCGACCGGGCCGACGGGAGCCAGCTCACCGGATGAGTTCAACCTGGCAAAAAGCAAGAGCCGGACTCTTCGGCACCCTGCTGGCACTGGCAATTTTCGCCATTCTGCCCGTCTCGCCGGCTTCGGCGGGGCGGGTGGCTGCTGCTGGAGAACAGTTCCCGGCGGTGGCCGAGGCGCTTTCGCCCCGGGTCAAGGTCTTCGCTGCTCCGGGCGACGATGCGCGCCGCATCGCGGTGATGTCGGCATTCCGGTACGACTATCGCCCAACCGTCTTTTTCGTGATTGGCCGACACCAAAACGCCATCGACGACAACTGGTTTCGTGTCGAGGTGCCAGGGCGACCCAATGGTCGCCGCGGGTGGGTCCGGAGTTCGCAATTGCGGGTGCTGAGAAACGTCGGGTCTCTTCGAATCGAAATCGACCGCAGCCAGCGGCGACTTCGCCTGCAGAGAGGATCGAGGACAGTCTTTTCGTCGCCGGTCGCGGTCGGGGCTCCGGGCGCGCCAACCCCTCTGGGCAGTTTCTACGTGACCGCCCGGTTCTCCCCGTCTGACAGCTTTCTTGGACCCTGGGCCTTCGAGACCAGTGCCTATGCGGCAATAACCGATTGGCCACGCGGCGGGATCGTCGGTCTTCATGGGACCAGCGAACCGGCTTCGGTTGGCCGCCGCGAGAGCCACGGCTGTCTCAGAATGTTCAACCGGGCCATCCTTCATCTGCGAAAAATGGTTCGGCTGGGAACACCGATCAGGATCAGACAGTGATCCGAACAGAGGCCGCAAACGCATTGCTCTATCGTTTATCCCTGACTTTTCAGGGAGCGTTTTATCTACGAATGGCAGGAGGCGCGATGATGGGATTCAGGAATCTGCGAAGGTCGCTCGGTGCAGGCGTCGTCGCTGTTTTCATTGGCTGTACTTTCTCGGCAGGGGCCGACGCTGCCAGCTACGACGTCTACTCGTGTCGCGGCCCGGTTGGTCAGCCGCTTTCGAGCGCGGCGTGGCAGCCGAAACTGAACGACGCAGAGCCTGGGGACCTGACGATCACCGACACTTGCCTGTCGGGTGGCGCCGTGACCCTCGAAACCAACCCGGCCGGCATCAACGGGCCCCGCAAAGCCAGGCTCGATTACGTCTTTGACCTCCCGGCCGGAGCCACGATTTCCAGTTTTCAGCTGAACCGCTCGATCCGTGCATCCGCTACTGAAGGCGGCCTTAACTACAACTACCGCGCCGGGGTCAGACAGAGCGCCGGCGGGACCTACACGGACACGGGCTGCGGTTCCGTCTTCGTACCGGGCTTCAGCTGCTCAAGCGTCGGCAGTCCGACCGATCCCGCTGACCCGTCGAACGTCTTCGATGTTCCCGCCGCGAACCTGACCGGTCTCGGCACATTCGCCTCCTGCGAATCGGTGGGTTGCGACCTTCCCCAGTATCAGCCAGGCGCCGAATTCAAGCTCTACGGATCGAGGGTCACGATTGAAGACAATGATCCGCCGGCGATCGAGCAGATCGGTGGCTCACTCGCTTCCGGTCAGCCGATATCCGGGCGTACAGATCTTTACGTAAGTGCGTCGGACCAGAACGCCGGAGTTCGATCGATCTCGATGACGATCGACGGGGCGGCCTATGCGACCAATCCGTCAGCATCGGCAAAATGTGTCATCCCCTATCAGGTGGCGCAGCCCTGCCCGACGGAAGCAGGACGGATCTTTCCGGTCGATGTCACTTCGCTTTCGGTCGGCGACCACGTGGCCGCGGGACAGGTGGTCGACGCTGCCGGTAACACGACGCCATTCGGGCCGGTCAATTTCACGGTCAAGCCGGAAGGCTCCACGCCGGGTCCACAGGTGCCAAACAACGGCAACCCTGCGATGAACGACCCCAGGCTCAGTCTCGACAGCGACCTGGTCGAACATGACGCTGATGAACCGGCGCGGATCTCCGGGTCGCTGACGACGGCAAACGGAGCCCCGGTGGCGGGCGCGATCCTTGCGGTGACCACGACCGATCTCGGATCAACGACGCTCCAGGAAGAATCCGCGCCGCCGGTCACGACCGGGCCCGACGGCAAATTCACCTTTTCTCTGGAGGGAGCGGGGGCCCGAAAAATCCTGGTCTCCTACACGCCTGTTATTGGAGGGGCGGTGACCCGCACCGCGTCGACGACCGCACGCTCCCGGATTTCACTCGGACTCAAGGTCAGAAAGCGCGTGACGAAACGCGACCTGGTCACCTTCCGGGGCAAGCTTTCCGGCGCTGGCAGTGCTGCGCGAGGGGCCAATATCGAAATTCAGGCAATCAGCCGGGGCAAGTGGCGGACGGTGGCGACCGAGACTGCCAGCGGGAATGGCGACTTCAAGTGGAAGTATCGTTTCCGGTTCGTAACGAGCGACGCCGTTTTTACATTCCGGTCGCTGATCAGGCGAACGCCAGGCTGGCCGTGGCCGAGCGAAGCGAGCCGGCCCGTCAAAGTCCGCATCGACGTGGGTTGACGAAATGAATGAAGCCGACGCGCTGGTAGCGGACGAGTACGAGCCGTTCAAGCAGGAGATATTCCGCACCGTCGCGGGCAAGCTCGCTGCGAGCGGAGTGCGGATGACCGACGACGACCTGGGCCCGCATTACAACGAAGCATGGCATGCCCTTTACATGAAACTCGCGTCTGGCGAGGACATCGAGAACCGGAAGGGATTTCTCGTCACCGTGACCCATCGACGCGCATTGAGCGAACACCGTGCACATCATCCGGGACGTTTCGCCCCGGAAAATGAACTTGACTACGTTGGTGTTGAAGCCGACCTTGATGCCCAGATGGACGCCGAGATTCAACTGAAACAGATTACGGAAGGATTCCGGGACAAACTGAGCGAACGGGAATTTGAAGCGGCGACGTTATGTCACCTTCACGGATATTCACGGCCGGAGGCCGCCAAAGTCATTGGTGTGGAGCCGAAACGCATGGAGAAAATCATGGATGGGGCATCCAGCCAGATCAGTTCGGTGATCGGTCGGGTAAAAGCCGGGACGCACTGCCAGGAGATGGATTCTGTAGTCCGGGCGTTCGCGGTGGGCCTGCTTTCTCCGGAGGGCGAGCGGTACCAGTTGGCTGAAAGCCATCTCGAATTCTGCGCACCTTGTCGCCGGCAGGTCCTCGTCGCGCGTGGTCTCGCGGCCGCGGCACCGCCATTCCCTGCTTTTATAGCGTTGGTGGCGGGGGCCAGTTCAGCAACCGGGATCGTTGGGTCCGGGGCTTCTGCAACCGGTCCCGGTGCCAAAAGCTCCGTTGCTCATTCCGGCAAGCCGACACCCGGCAAGACGTCCACGGCCCGCAAGAGTGCCGTTGCCGCAGCAGCCGTGGTTGCGGTTGCGTCGGTGGCTGTGGCTGGCGCACTGGCGCTGGGGGTCGGCGGTGGCGATTCAAGTTCTGATGGAGGCGGAGGTGGCGGCGGCGGAGCCGGTTCCGGAGCGGGTGGTTCCGGCAGTGGCTCGGTCGGAGCGTCCGCTCTCGATTCCGCGACCGCCAAACAGAAAGGCAAATCGCCGGATGGAAAGTCGAAGGACAGCGACCAGAAGAAGAATGACCAGACGACTAAAGACGGTTCAGCGGAGGATCAGCCGGGCAACCCGGTCACCGAAGAGCCTCCCGTGGCATCCGTCGTGCCAGTGATACCGGATCCGCCCAGCGATCCCGTTCCAGCCCCCGTGTCACCCGATCAGTCACAGCCGGATCCACCGAAACCGGATAAGCCGCAACCGACCAAGCCGGATCCGGAAAAGCCCCGGCCGCCAAGACCGGATACCGGCAAACCGGGGACCGGTGGCCAGGAAAAACCGATCACCGACGCTGGTGAAGAATTCGAGATCCGCTGATCCGAAAACCAGGGCGTTTCAGCGCTTCTGGTTGAACGCTCAGGCGAAGAAGAAGACCACACCGAGAACGGTGTAAAGGGCGAGCAGCTGGAGGCCCTCGAACCAGTTTGACTCGCCTTCCTGCACCACGTAGTAGGCGGCCATGACCGCGATGATCAGGCTGGCCATCTCGTAGCCGTTGAAGACCAGTGCCATCGGATTCGGACCGAGAAAGAAAGAGACGATCACCAGGATCGGCATCACGACCAGGGCGAGCTGCGTTGCCGAGCCGATTGCAATCTGAACCGAAAGGTCCATCTTGTTTCGTGTCGCGTAAAGGATCGAAACCCAGCTTTCGGCGGCGTTGCCGACGATCGCGACGATGATGATGCCGACGAAGAATTCGGAGAGGCCGAGAGAAACCGATACTTCCTCGAGGGACCCGACCAGGATGTGGGCCATCACGCCGACCGACAGGCCGGCCACGGCGAGCATGCCGATCGCCTTGCCGGCAGTCCAGCCGAGAGGAGAACCGTGCTCCTCTCCAGCGGGGTTGAAGAGGTTTTTGTGTGTCCTCAGCGAGAAGAGCAGCCCGGCGCCATAGGTGAGCAGCAGGATCACCGAGGCGGTGATCGAGATCGTGTTTACGTCCGATCCGAAGTCGGTGATGTCGTCGGCGACACCGGGCAGTCCGCCACCGTGGACAAGAACGAAAACCGCCGGCAGGACCAGGGTCGCCACCGCGAGAAAGAGCATCAGTGCCTGCGAGGAGACAGCGGTCTGGTTGAACTCCTGCTTTTCTCGTTTCCAGCCACCGGCGAACATCCCGATTCCCATGATCAAAAGGATGTTGCCAAGCACAGCTCCTACGATTGAGGCTTTCACGACTTCCTGAAGGCCGGCCCCAAGGGCGAACAG